>JAESGP010000076.1_pt1 | contig 96491 bp, 73 predicted proteins | sample 9269741 | NCBI WGS metagenome assembly JAESGP01 (sample SAMN15720684, study PRJNA650882) | algae metagenome | isolation source: Desmonostoc vinosum HA7617-LM4 and co-occurring heterotrophs from cave wall | place: USA: Waikapalae cave, Hawaii | collected 2011-05-27 | reverse complement strand
GCCCAACGCCAGGAACGCCATTGACTTTTAAAGTGAGATTTTGCAGGTTGACATTAATCGATGCACCCACTGCTGTAGATGCATCAATCGTATTATTTAGTACGCTGGCATCAGCAATGATAGTCTCAACTTTCACAAGTTGGTCTGTACCCAAGTCGCCTTTTTCGAGTGTGCCAGTCGGTAAAAGGGTGATGCTTTCACCAAGTTTGCTGTAATCAGCAGTATCGCTACCATTGCCACCATCTAAAATGTCATTGCCAGAACTTCCTGCTAGTCTGTCATTGCCATTACCACTGTCTAGCTTGTCATCGCCAATACCGCCAGAGATTATGTCACTGCCGTCATTACCAGAAATCGTGTCATTTCCACTACCACCAGAAATTGTGTCATTTCCACTACCACCAGAAATCGTGTCATTTCCACTACCACCAGAAATCGTGTCATTACCAGCATTACCAAATATGGTATCATCGCCGTCATCGCCATTAATGGTGTCATTTCCAACACCACCGTTTATCTCGTCATTGCCACCACGACCAGAGATCGTATCATTCCCATCAAGCCCAAAAATCTGATCGATATCATTCGTGCCAACAAGGGTGTTAGCTTCCGAATCACCAGTAATAAGAGCCATAATGCTAATTATTTAGTGTTATTTGATTGATACCTGACTCTTCTCATTCTGACTATATACGGAAAATTTTTAGTAAAAATTTATAACAAAAATATTAAGTGGTGATTAAGGAAGCAAAAATCAAGTTAGTTATATTTGTTCAATTAGTTGGATTATTAAATCATTATCACAGGATAAAAATTACTACATAGTTATGAAAAAACATCAACAAAATAAGAAAAAATAAGAACTATAAAGAAAAATATTAGGTAGTAGTTTTAATTATTGTCGAATGTATAAAAACACTTAAACGCGTTGCGTATAAAAAAAATTAAGTGTTGCGATCGCTCTCATCAATTTTCAATCACATAAGGTACGGTTTAGTCTCTAATTTCTAGCCCCTAGCCCTTATTCTTAAAGAAATGTACCTTATTTAAAACAAGAAACGCTGTACTGAGTGTTCAATTTACATAAAATCACAGCGTATTGCTAATTCTCAATTCCCCAAACACAGAAAGTCATAAGAAATCGATATGATATAAAAGTCGATAAAACTTCAAAAATATTCATCAAATGCTGATTCACTCCTCTGGCTTGTCCAAGGTCAAAGACTCAGTAACAGAGAAAATCTTTTTGGGTCATGAACCCAACGCCGAATTAATTGCAATTCTGACTGTCTACTTTGTCCAAGGAATTTTGGGTTTAGCACGCTTGGCCGTTAGCTTTTTCCTCAAAGATGAGCTAATGCTGAGTCCAGCTCAAGTATCGGCAATGCTGGGAATTGTCGCGCTACCTTGGATGATTAAGCCAGTGTTTGGCTTTATTTCAGATGGTTTTCCGATATTGGGCTATCGCAGGCGTCCGTATCTAATTTTGTCAGGAATACTAGGAACTGTCTCTTGGATCAGTCTTGCGACAATAGTTCATAATAGCTGGACAGCAACAATTGCGATCGCTTTAAGTTCTCTTTCTGTGGCAGTGAGTGATGTAATAGTTGACTCACTAGTTGTTGAACGGGCCAGAATAGAATCGCAGGCAAATGCAGGTTCTCTACAATCTCTGTGCTGGGGTGCTTCTGCGATCGGGGGCTTGATCACAGCTTACTTCAGCGGTATGCTATTAGAGCATTTCACCACCCGCACTGTTTTTTGGATTACTGCTTTATTCCCCCTCATCGTTTCAGGAGTAGCTTGGTTGATTGCCGAGTTACCTTTAAGTCAAGATACAAAAGACAGTAACTATAACAACTTCCTCAACGTTAAGCATCAAATTGGGCAGCTACGCCAAGCCGTTACCCAAAAAGCAATTTGGCTACCAACAGCTTTTCTCTTCATCTGGCAAGCCACTCCAACTGCTGACTCTGCTTTCTTCTTCTTCACCACTAACGAACTTCACTTCCAACCAGAATTTTTAGGGCGAGTACGTTTAGTTACAAGCTTTGCTTCTTTAATTGGTGTTTGGATTTTCCAGCGTTTTCTTAAAACTGTCCCCTTCCGAGTAATTTTTGGTTGGGGGACTTTCATCTCCGCGACTTTGGGGATGACAATGCTGCTATTAGTCACTCACACAAATCGACTTCTGGGTATAGATGACCATTGGTTTAGTTTAGGTGACAACCTAATTCTTACTGTGATGGGACAAATTGCCTTTATGCCGGTGTTGGTGTTAGCAGCAAGACTTTGCCCCCCTGGAGTTGAAGCAACATTATTTGCATTGTTAATGTCAGTATTCAATTTAGCAGGAATGGTATCCTATGAATTCGGAGCATTAATTATGCATTGGTTAGGAATTACAGAAAAAAACTTTGAAGCACTTTGGCTTCTAGTTATAATTACCAACCTCAGTACCCTATTACCCCTGGCATTTCTTCACTGGCTACCTGCGGCTGAAGAACAAACACAGACATCAACATCACAACTAGCCTCTGCAAAAAATGGAGAAGAACTATTTTTGCCCAACGTCTCTGAGTTAATGCTGCAAAAACCCCAATCAGAGGCAGTTGAGTAAGTCATTTGTCATTGGTAATCGCTTCAATTACGAATTACGTTAGCGAAGCGGTAGCGGTAGCGAGTCATCGAGCGTCGGTACGAGCGTCAGCGTAAAGCCTACGGCATAGCTTCGCTTAGAGCGACACAGGAGCGTCGCGTCATTACGAATTACGAATTACGAATTACCCAAATTGGTGTGAGTTAAAAAACTAAATTTATGACGCAGAGTTTTAAGCTTCAAGAAAGCCAAATTTCCCCAAAATCTTACACTCGTGGTGACTGGCAGAGAGGATATGAATCTCTACCTCAAGAATTTGATTACTGGATTGATGATATAGAAGGGCAAATTCCTCCAGAACTTCAAGGTACCTTGTTTAGAAATGGCCCTGGTTTGCTAGATATCAATGGACAATCTATTCATCATCCCTTTGATGGCGATGGCATGATTAGTCGGATTACTTTTATAAATGGGCGTGCCCATTTTCGTAATTGCTTTGTTCAAACTGAGGGTTATTTAGCAGAACAAAAAGCTGGAAAAATTCTTTATCGCGGTGTATTTGGTACACAAAAACCTGGCGGTTGGTTGGCGAATATTTTCGATTTCAAATTCAAAAGTATTGCTAATACTAATGTTATTTACTGGGGTGATAAACTGCTGGCATTATGGGAAGCTGCTGAACCTTATCGCCTCGACCCCTATACTCTAGAAACATTAGCAAAAGAATACTTTGATGGTGTATTATCACCTGGCGATGGCTTTGGCGCCCATCCCCGTCTTGACCCTAGTTGTGAACAAGATGGGGGTGCGCCTTGCCTGGTCAACTTTTCAATTAAGCCTGGATTATCAACTACAATTACTATTTTTGAACTAAATCCAACTGGTCAAGTTGTTAGAAAATACGCTCACATTTTTCCAGGGTTCTGCTTTATTCATGATTTTGTCATTACATCAAACTACTGCATCTTTTTTCAAAATCCTGTCACCTTCAATCCCATACCTGTTGCTTTAGGAATTCGTGCAGCAGGGGAATGTATTAAGTTTCAAACAAATCAGCCAACTCGAATTATAGTTATTCCCCGCACGCCTAAAACAGAGCCAACACAAGTCAAAATTCTCGAAACTGAGTCTGGTTTTGTCTTCCACCACATTAATGCTTATGAGGTAAAAGATGAAGTTGTAATTGACTCTATTTGTTACCAATCTCTACCACAAGTAGAGCCAGAAAGCGATTTTCGACAAGTTGATTTTGAAGCAGGTTCACCTGGGCAACTTTGGCGATTTAATCTTAATCTCCAAGATGGGGTGGTACAACGAAAGTTAATTGAGAGTCGCTGTTGTGAGTTTCCTAGTATACATCCGGCAAACGTTGGACGTTCTTATCGATACATGTATATAGGTGCAGCTCATGCAGAGACTGGTAATGCTCCTTTACAGGCATTGCTGAAAATTGATCTAGAATCTGGGACAAGACAACTCTGGAGTGCTGCGCCTGGTGGTTTTATCGGTGAGCCGATTTTTGTTTCGCGTCCAGGTTCTGTGACAGAAGATGATGGTTGGGTACTGGCTTTGGTTTATGATGCAACTCATCATCGATCTGATGTAGTGATTTTAGATGCGAGTGATTTTTCTCAAGGCGCGATCGCACGTCTCCATCTTAAACATCATATCCCCTATGGGCTACATGGAAACTTCACTTCTGAGGTTTTTGTGGGTAATTCGTAATTCGTAATTATTGACTCTCCCTCATCCCCCCATCCTTCCAGCTACATGATCGCAATTTGGGTATTGGTCAATTGTGGTTTGTTGGATAACTGAGCTATGATAGCTTGTGCTGCAATGCCAACTCCATCAGCATCAAAGAATAGATTGCCTGTGGTTTGCTCGTAGATCAAGCGATCGCTTGTCGTTGTAGCACTAGCCCCTAACCGGAATATACTAGCGTTAAGTATACCCATTGCTTGGCTGAGTCCGAATTCTGACTTGGATAAAATGATTGTGTCCTCTAAAACATTAAAATCAGTAATAATATCAAAGCCACTACTCAGAGTCTCAGTTAGGTAAAAGCTATCTCGACCAACTCCGCCAGTCAGTTTATCTTGATCAGTTCCACCGATCAATATGTCATCACCAGCATTACCAGCTAAGTTATCATTACCAGCACCTCCGACTAAGATGTTAACGCCAGAGTTACCCGTTATGGTGTTATTGAGGTTGTTGCCTATACCGTTAGTTACTTGAGTTCCAGTTAGAGTTAAGTTTTCTAGGTGATTTCCTAGCTGATAATTAATAGAGGATTCAACTAAATCTATACCTGCATTCAAGTCTTCAATGACTATATCCCCAAAGCTATCTATGATGTATGTATCGTTGCCAAGTCCACCATTTAAAGTATCATCCCCAGCACCACCATTGAGAGTATCATTATTATCCAGCCCTTGAAGTGTGTCATTACCTTCAAGTCCTGATATAATGTCTACATAATTGCTACCAATGAGGTTGTCTGCATTTGCAGTACCTTGAATTACATTGGCGATCGCTAAATTAAACACATCACTAATATTAGCCCCAAAATCATCTGTAGCTGTGACTTTGATATTCAAACTACCGATATCTGCATTGGTCGGTGTACCGCTAAAAATACCAGTTGTCGCATCAAAAGTCACCCAACTAGGTAATGAGAGACCATTTTCTAACTCAACTGCATATGCGATCGTATCCTCAGCATCTACATCGCTGAAAGTATTATTGGCAATAGTGAAGCTGAAAAGACTATCCTCAATAGCTGCTTGATCATTAATTTCAGTAGTTAAAACTGGTGCATTATTGAGCGACACAGCCCAAAGTTCCGTTCCAATAATGCCATTGTCAGCAGTAAAATAAAGTGTACCATTAACGTTGGTCAAGCTACTAACAGCAGAACCTTTAGATCCTGTGTTGATATCCTTGAGAAGCACAGCATCACCCGTAACTTTGTCAATCTTCCATAACTCATTGCCGTTGATACCGTCATTAGCAGTAAAGCAAAGCGTACCATTAACATTGGTTAGATTGTTGACAGAAGAACCCCCAAACCCGACATTGATATCTTCAACTAACACCACTTCACCTGTGAGATTGTCAATCTTCCACAACTCATTTCCGTTGGTTGGGTCAAAAGCGCTGAAGTAAAGCGTGCCATCAACGTTGGTCAAGTTACTGCAAGAAGAACTCCCAGAACCCAAATTGATGTCTTGAACAATTACAGCATCACCCGTAGTGTTAATCTTCCATAACTCATTGCCTTTAATGCCGTCATCAGCACTGAAGTAAAGCGTGCCACCAACGTTGGTCAAGTTATTAACAGAAGAACTTGCAGAACCTGGGTTGATGTCTTGAACAATTACAGCCTCACCCGTAGTGTTAATCTTCCATAACTCATTGCCGTTAGTGGGGTCAAAAGCACTGAAGTAAAGCGTACCATTAACGTTGGTCAAGTTATTAACAGAAGAACTTCCAGACCCCACATTGATATCCTTGACTAACACTGCTTCACCTGTGGTATTGTCAACTCTCCACAACTCAGTGCCATTAATGCCGTCATCAGTAGTGAAGTAAAGCGTTCCATTGACGTTGGTTAAGTTAGTTAAGGTAGAACTTGTAACTCCCGGATTAATATCCTTAACTAAGGATGGATTGCCTGTGGTGTTGTCAACCTTCCACAATTCAGTTCCTTGACTAGGGCTATATGCAGTGAAGTAAACTGTGCCATTAACGTTGATTAAGTTACTAGGTGAGGAACTTCCCTGACCAAGATAAACATCAACTACCACTGCGTTACCTGTGGTGTTATCAACTCTCCACAACTCAGCCCCATTGTTGAAGTTATAAGCGGTAAAGTAAAGTGTGCCATCAACGTTAATCAAGTTACTGGGAGAGGAATTATCAACTCCCAAATTGATATCTTTAACCAGGACTGCCTCACCCGTGGCATTGTCGATTCTCCATAGCTCAGTGCCGTTGGTTGTGTCAGTAGCTGTGAAGTAAAGCGTGCCGTTAACGTTAGTTAAGTTATTAGCCGCAGAATTGCCTAGACCTGGGTTAATATCTTTAACCAGCACTGCCTCACCCGTGGCGTCGATTTTCCACAACTCAGTGCCGTTGGTCGAGTCAGTAGCTGTGAAATAAAGCGTGCCATTAACGTTGGTGAGATTTTGGGGATAGGAAGGATAACTCAGGAATGAACTCCTCAAAATCACCACATCACCAGTAGTGCTATCAATTTTTCGCACCTTATACCCGTGGATGCCGTCAGTGGCACTAAAGTAAAGTGTGCCGTTATCATTCTTGAGGTTACTAGGAGAAGAACTGCTAGACCCCAAATTAATATCTTCAACTAGGACTGCTTCACCCGTGGCGTTGATTTGCCACAACTCAGTGCCGATGGTTGGGTCAGTGGCGGTGAAATAAAGCGTGCCATTAACGTTAGTTAAGTTATTTGCAGAGGAACTCCCAGACCCGACATTGATATCCTTGACTAACACTGCTTCACCTGTAGCGTTGTCAATCTTCCACAACTCATTACCGTTGGTCGGGTCAGTGGCGGTAAAGTAAAGTGTGCCATTGACATTGGTTAAGTTGTAGGGGTAAGAACTTGCCGACCCGACATTAATATCTTTAACCAAGACAGCATTACCTGTAGTGTTGTCAATCTTCCACAACTCGTTGCCATTAGTCGAGTTAGTAGCACTGAAGTACAGCGTGCCGTTGACATTAGTAAATCTATTGGGATAAGAACTTGCCGACCCGACATTAATATCTTTAACCAAGACAGCATCACCTGTGGCGTTGTCAATCTTCCACAACTCAGTGCCGATGGTTGGGACAGTAGCGGTGAAGTAAAGTGTGCCATTGATATTAATCAGGTTGTTAACAAAGGAACTTCCAGAACCCGAATTAATATCCTTGACCAGGACTGCATCACCTGTGGCGTTGTCAATTCTCCATAACTCACTGCCGTTGATTGGGTCAGTAGCGGTGAAGTAAAGCGTGCCGTTGATGTTGGTCAAGCTGTAAGGAGAAGAACTTTCAGACCCGACGTTAATATCCTTGACCAGGACTGCATCACCTGTGGCGTTGTCAATTCTCCACAACTCACTGCCGTTAGTTGGGTCAGTAGCATTGAAATAAAGCGTGCCGTTGACATTAGTCAAGCTGTAAGGAGAAGAACTTCCCGACCCGACATTAATATCCTTAACCAGGACTGCATCACCTGTAGTGTTGTCGATTTTCCACAACTCAAGACCGTTAGTTGGGTTATAAGCAGTGAAGTAAAGCGTGCCATCAACGTTGAGGAGGTTGTTGATATTGGAACTGATGAAATCTGGGTAGATATCTTTGACCAGGACTGCATCACCTGTGCTGTTGTTGATTTTCCACAACTCAGTGCCATTGGTTTGGTCAAAAGCACTGAAGTAAAGCGTACCGTTGACGTTGATTAGATTATTGGGATAGGAACTTCCAGAACCGAGATTGATATCTTTAACCAGCACCACATCACCTGTAGTGTTGTCGATTTTCCACAACTCGGCCCCGTTAGTAGGATCGTAAGCAGTAAAGTAAGATGCGTCATTGACGTTGGTCAAACTATATATATTAGAAAAGTCTAATAATGATGTATTTATATCTTTGACTATGTATGGCTCAGAGTTTAATGCTGCCCCATAAGCCTTGATTGTGATAGGTAAAAATGCTACCTCTTGGATATAACTTTTTTTTTGTAACATAAGCTGGATAATTCTAATTTAAGTGTTAGGACATAGGGAGTGGCACTTCGACTCTGCTCAGTGACCGAGAGTAGGGAGTGAGAAAAAAGTGTTTATTTTATTCGTAGCGGGTGGTGCGCCGCCTGTAGGAAACTTTGATATAAAATACAGAACACGCATTTTACGTAAGTATTGTCTTTTTTATATGAAATTTGCCAAGATAAAAAACCGTATAAATACTAGGATTTTCGGCGATCGCAATTTTGGTGTGTGGTTAAGCTTTAGCCTTTAACAAAATTTACAAATACCCTAGTTCCGCAGAAAAACAGGATAAGCTAGGCGTACATAATCCGGTTCGCGAAAATACCGCGAAGAGGAGAAAATTTTATGATTTCCAAATCTTTACTACCACTAGAAGCTGCTTCTCCGGCATACATATGCCCATATGACCAGGCTTGTAGCTACCTGGAGGCAGCAGCTAAAGAATTAAAATTAGATCAAGGTTTACTAGAAATTCTTAGTCATCCACGCAAAGTGGTGACAGTTTCCATCCCCGTCAAATTGGATAATGGTGAGGTACGGGTTCTCCCTGGACACCGAGTACAACACTCTGATGTTTTGGGCCCTTATAAGGGTGGCATTCGTTATCACCCAGCCGTCACATTACGAGAAGTATCAGCTCTGGCGATGCTGATGACATGGAAGTGTGCTTTGTTAGGTATTCCCTACGGTGGCGCGAAGGGAGGTGTCCCCATAGATCCCAAACGCTATAGTGTTGGTGAATTAGAACGCATTACCCGTCGTTACACCAGTGAGTTAATTAAAGATATCGGCCCTGCCATCGATATCCCTGCGCCAGATATGGGTACTTCGGCGCGGGAAATGGCTTGGATGATGGATACTTACTCTGTGAATGTTGGTCACGCTGTACCAGGAGTTGTCACTGGTAAACCGCTTGCTATTGGTGGTTCGCGGGGACGAGAAATGGCAACCGGACGCGGTGTGATGATTATTGTACGTGAAGCACTGACAGATCGAGGTCAATCTCTAGTAGGGGTGAGAGTAGTTATTCAAGGTTTCGGTAATGTTGGCTGTGCAGCAGCAGAATTATTATACCAAGCAGGAGCCAAGATTATTGCCGTTTCTACAGGAGCAGGAGGAATATTTGCTCAAAATGGTCTTGATATTCCAGCTTTAAAAGCCTACGCCGCAGAAAACCACAAGAGTATTGTAGGATTTCCAGGAGCGATCGCAATTAGCAACGCAGATTTACTAACTCTATCCTGTGATGTTTTAATTCCAGCAGCTTTAGAAAACCAAATTACTCAAGAAAATGTTCATCAAATCCAAGCGCAAATTGTCGCAGAAGCTGCCAACGGCCCAGTGACTCTTGAAGCAAATCAGTTGTTAGAAGCGCGGGGTGTGACAGTGCTACCAGATATCTTGGCGAATGCTGGCGGTGTCGTTGTCAGTTATTTGGAGTGGGTGCAAGGTCTTTCATATCTATTTTGGGATGAAGAACGCGTCAACCGCGAAATGGAACATTTGATGGTGCAAGCCTACCATCAGGTAATTCAACAATCAAAGACACGACAAGTTAATCTTCGGCTTGCAGCTTATACGCTAGGCGTAGGTCGTGTAGCTCAAGCGCTTACTGTTAGAGGTCTTTATCCTTGAGTAGAGAGTGGGGAGTGGGGAATTGTCGTTTGTCATCCGTCATCCCTTCTCCTGGCAAAGACGCTACTCGTAGCTTTGCGTCCTCCTCATCTCCCCGCTCCCACTCCCCAAACATCTACGAATTAGAAAGCTTGAATACGCCTCCATTACTAATTGGGAGGGGATAGACAATTTGATCAAGTCCAATATCAGCTAAAGTTTCACCCTTTAGATCTTTGAAGAAAGTACCCCGCTGTTCAGGGGTTATTAGTAGTGTGGCAGTATCTGAACCTGAGAGCGAGGATAAGAAAATTTCTACATACCCACGAGCCTCAAAATTGGCTGCGGTTAGTAGTCCAGGTTGGTTAATAAAATCAGGTTGCAGTATGAGTAAGCTAGTAGTGTTATCAGGAATTGTGAATGTCAGTCGTGCTTTGTTATTCTGAGGCACTATTTCTGGCACAAGGGTAGCTTGAGAAAAAGCCCCCGAAAAAAGGTTCTGTCCAGAAATATCGACAGCATTGATAAAGTCTTTAAATGAAGTAGGTGTCTCTGCGGGATCAGTAGGATCTGCGGGAAACTTAATTGTAAAGACTAGAGATACGGTGACAGGAAAGAAGTTAACATTAGCAATGGTCAAGAAATAGCCTTGAATAACTGTTCGGCTAATCTGGTTGAAACCTCCTGGATTAGTGGGAAATTGGGGTTTGAGCAAAACTTCAAAGGTAGAAACAAGCATAGGATTTGTCTTCCTTGAGAAATTTACCACTCAAACATAAGTTTTTATAGGTTGAAATAGATATTACCCCTGAGGGTACTTTTTTTAGCCTAGTTTTTATGACAAGTAAATATGGATTTAGGGGTGTAAGGGTTTTGTACACCTAGACCCTTACACCCCTAAACCTTTCAAAATAAAGGGTTACTCTTCAGAGTTTTTACCAAAGTAATCCTTTTTACATCCATCTCCATTACACTTATCACTTGTATGATGATGGTGGTGATAGACGCAAAAATCATATTTTTTTCTGCATCCTCCATATCCTCCAGAAAGAACTTCTTGCTCTGCTGTGGATAACTCGATTAATGCATCGCGTTCTATAATTTGAGTTGTCATGATTGTGGCCTCACTTACGTTAAAAGTAGTTACTACACATTGTTTAAATAAAACTCATGTGTAATATCTATGTTTTATTTTTAAAGGCATTTTTTAGAGATTAAACTATACTCCAGTTATAAATAAATAGATTAAATTTCTTACTTTAGACTCAAGACAAATGCAGTTGTCTGCATAAGTTACAATCACGATCAGGAAAATGACACCAAGGCACGCGATCGCCACTCTTACTTTTAATACTGAAAAAAATTGGGTAAGGATCTATTTCGACCTTACCCAATTTTTCTTTAAATGTTGACTCTTAATGCACCAAAGGTTTTGAAACTAATTTTTCTGTAATATGGTAGACAGCGAACTTTGTTTGCGAATGTCCAATAATTCTGCTAAAGATTCTTGGCGTTTATCTAGGTGATGCTTGTGTTCTGGAGGCAGAACTGTTACCAGTGGTTTTGATTTTGCTGTTAGCGGTGTCACTGGCGTCAATTGTTGCTGTGGGACAAAAACCGGCGGATTTTTGGGAAGGCGTGGTTCTGTCTTCGGGTAGCGGCTTTGTGTTAAGTGTGCTTGATGGCGGTTGATACTTGGTTTTGGGACTTTTAGTGGTTGCTTGGAACGGTTAAAAAGTCGGAAAATAATTAAGCAACCGCTACCACAACTGAGAGCGATCGCTGCTACCATCCACAAAGGCGTAGGATTGCTATTCTCAGAGGGCGTTGTAATTGGCTGCTCAACCACAACTTCTGGGATTTTTTCTGGTTCTTCCTCTGCCACACGCCCAACATGACTTATGCTGTACAAGGCAACGGCCGCACTTCCTAAAAGCATGGCTAATAACCCAGTGAATAATAGCCAAGGATGGTGTGCAACCAGATTTATCAGAATACTTGAGCTTTTGATTGATATCGATTTACTGTTTGTCAGCTCTGGAGTAGCCCCTATAATTTGGGTTGGCTCATGCTGTACATTCTGACTATTTTCCATGATTACTTTCAGATTTGTACCCCTCTAGTCCACGATTGTACTGGAGGAGCGAAGAATCATGTATCCGTAACGAAACTTGGGATTTAGTAGCTTTTTTGTAATACAAAAGCTACCAAATAAAACAAATTTTTTCAAAAAATCTGTCTTTTTTGCTACTTTTCGTTGTAATTGGGGAGTGGGGAGTGGGGAGTGGGGAGTGGGGAGTGGGGAAGAGGACGCGGGGATGCGGGGATGCGGGGATGCGGGGATGCGGGGATGCGGGGATGCGGGGATGCGGGGACGCGGGGACGCGGAGAAAATTACTCCCTCATCTCCCTCATCTCCCCACTCCCCACTCCCCTTCAACTAGCAGGATGCCTTTCCAGAGCCAATTGAATCAATCGGTCGATTAATTCTGGAAAAGGGATACCACTGTGGGCCCAGAGTTGGGGATACATGCTGGTTGCAGTGAAGCCAGGTAGGGTGTTGATTTCGTTAATCAAAATTTCTCCTGTGGCTTCTACATAGAAAAAGTCTACTCTTGCTAAACCAGCAGCATCAACAGCCATAAATGCTTGTAGTGCCATGTCTTGAATTTGACGAGCGATCGCATCGGGAATCGGGGCTGGTATCAGTAAATCTGCTCTACCTTCAGTATATTTGGTTTCATAATCATAAAAATCGCTGCTATAAGTAATTTCGCCTATAACAGAGGCTTGGGGTTGGTCGTTTCCTAAGACTGCACATTCTACTTCTCTAGGGGAAGCAACACCAGCTTCTACGATTAGCCGTCGATCATAACCAGCAGCAGCATCTAATGCTGTTTCTAATTCAGAGCGCGATCGCACTTTGGCAATGCCTACTGATGAACCTAAATTAGCAGGTTTGACAAAACAGGGATAACCTAATGTTGCTTCAATTTCATCACATAATTTAGGAAACACACAGGGATTAGACCACACTTGCGCTCTAGTTAAAGCCTTGTACTTCGTCTGTGGTAGTCCTGCTTGCTCAAAAGCCATTTTCATAGCTATTTTATCCATACCCATTGCAGAACCTAATACCCCAGAACCAACGAAAGGGACTTGCATTAAGGTGAGTAGTCCTTGAATTGTCCCGTCTTCACCGTTAGGGCCGTGGAGAATGGGAAGCCAAACATCCACTTCATTAACTTGAGCAGGTGATTGCCATTTGCTGAGGGTTTGGGAGTTGGGTATTAGATTTGGCGCTTCCAGTGCTGCTACAGGAGATTCTAATAGGGGGATACCAGTTCCTAGAACCTTTTGGGGTGTTTCTCCTGCTAACCAACGGCCATCTTTTTGAATATAAAAAGGTAGTATTTCGTACTTATGGAGATTTTGCCCTGCACTTAAGGCTTTAGCGATCGCTCGTGCTGAGCTTATCGAAACCTCATGCTCTCCCGAACGACCACCAAACAATAACCCCACGCGCAGCTTAGTCATTTTTAGTACCTCTACATTCCTCAAGCAGATAGCGTATCATAACTTTCCTGCTACGCCACTGCGGTCTTAATGATAAAAATTTACTGTCTCAAGAACGGCGCACGTTCAAGCAACACCATTCTTTTCTTTTCCATAGGGTAGCAACTACCCAATCATGTTTTTCTAAAGCATCGGCAACAGCTTTGGATTGTTCGAGTAGAATGCCACTAAAGATTGCCCAAGTGCTGGGTTTAGCGATCGCATTCATCTGTGGGATTAGTTCTATAATCACATCAGCCAAAATATTGCAGACGATACCATCCACTGGTTGAGAAATTAGCTGTGTTAAAACATCTACGCTGCCTAGTGCAGGTAATAAACGCTCTGAATTAATATCGTTGAGTGTGCGATTGCTAATAGTTGATTGCACTGCTAAAGGGTCATTATCTACTGCATAAACTTTCTTGGCTCCCAGTAGCAATGCTCCAATTGCAAGGATACCAGAACCACAACCAATATCTGCAATTACTGGGGGTTCTTGTTGATCGTTAGTATTCACAAAAGATTGCGGAATTTCACTTAACCGCATTTCCAAGGATTCCAAACATAGCTGCGTAGTGGCATGATTACCAGTGCCAAATGCAACCCCAGGATCGAGGCGAATGACTAACCGTGTCGAGGCTTCGGGTAATGGTAGCCATGCGGGATTAACCAAAAAGCGATCGCCAATTTCTAGGGGTTGCCAGTATTGTTTCCAGCTACTTGCCCAGTCTTCTTCGTCTATCAACTGCCAATCTAGAGTGGGAGATGACAGTCCTACGCACAGAGCATCTTGACGCAGCCACAACGATAGCGCCGCCAAATCTAATAACTGCGCTTGAAATCTGGGTAAGTAAGCCTTCACCAAAGAAGAATTTCCTTTCGTTTCACTAGCTGTACCACGACAGCCAAAATCATCTAGTCGCCAAAAGACCGAATCTTCTAGATCTGGCTCACATAAAATCTTGAGTTCCCACCAAGTATTTGTCAAGTCGCTTTGCTCCAATTCGTAATTGCTAATGACGCTCTCTACGAGACGCTAAAAGCGACTGCTGCGAGGCGCGTAATTTGTAATGAATTAGTTATTAATTTTGTCCGTAATTACGAGTTACGTTAGCGTAAAGCCTACGGCATAGCTTCGCTTAGAGCGAGGTACGAGCGTCAGCGGTAGCGAGTCATCGATAGCGTTAGCGAAGCGGTAGCGAGGTACGAGCGTCATTACGGATTACGAATTATTCGGTCATAAATTCAGTTATCAGTTATCAGAATTTTGATAACTGGTAACTGATTAAGTAAGCTTATCCCGACTATAGTGTTACCGTATATGCGTCTCGAATGCCAGGGACTTTAACAATTTCGTCTAAGATCCCTTCTGGCAATGGATCGTCGATGCTGAGTGCCATCACTGCATCACCACGGACGATTTTACGCCCTACTTGCATACTGGCAATGTTTACATTAAAACTGCCGAGTAAAGAGCCGAGTTTGCCAATGATTCCTGGCATGTCGCGGTGTAGGGTGAATAGCATATATTTGCTGGGTGGGACGTTAATGGGAAAACCATCAACGTCTGTGAGGTGGATTTCTCTTTCACCTAACAAAGCACCCGTCACAGAATGAGTGCCAAGAGAGCCTGTGGCTTCTAGATGCAATGAGCCGGCGTAGTCACGGATGGAGGCATCCCGCGTTTCAATCACGCGGATTCCCCGTTCTTTAGCCTCTAGGCTGGCGTTGACGTAATTTACCCGTTCCCGCAGGGCTTGGTAAAGTAGCCCTTTCAAGGCTGCTACTACTAGAGGCTGACTCTTGTTGGTTGCCAGTTCACCTTGCAATCGCACATTCAGTAATTCTACTCGACCGCCAGCTAGTTGTCCTACTAGGTTCCCTAGAGTTTCTGCTAGTTGCATGTAAGGTTTGAGTTCTTCCAAGACATCGGGGCCGAGTCCGGGAATATTGACTGCTGAACGTGCTGGTAGTCCTAGTAGAACATCGCGAATTTGTTCAGCAACATCAATGGCAACATTGACTTGAGCTTCTGTGGTTGAGGCTCCCAAGTGGGGGGTAAGGATGACTTGTTTGTTTAGCGATCGCAAATCAGATTCACCTAGCGGTTCTGACTCGAACACATCCAAGGCTGCACCCGCTATTTTGCCATCTTTGATGGCTGCTGCAAGAGCTGCTTCTTCAATCAAACCACCGCGAGCGCAGTTAATAATTCTGGCGGTAGGTTTCATCTTCGCCAGAGTCACACCATTGATTAAGTGGGTGGTTTCTGGTGTTTTGGGGATGTGTAGTGTAATGTAGTCTGCTTGCTGCATGAGCAAATCTAGATCTACCAACTGACAGCCTAGTTGTTCGGCTCGTTCTGTGGAGATGTAAGGATCGTAAGCTAGCAGTTTCATCCCCATGGCTTTGGCTACAGCAGCCACATGGGAGCCGATTTTACCTAAGCCGACAATGCCGAGAGTTTTTTTGTAAACTTCTGCACCGATAAAGCTGCTACGATCCCAGGCACCGCGTTTTACAGAAGTATTCGCATCGGGGATGTGGCGAGACAAAGCTAACATCATGGCGATCGCATGTTCGGCGGCGGCTATGGTGTTGCCTTCGGGAGAATTGACAACAACGATTCCTCGGCGCGTGGCTGCGGGAACATCCACATTATCCACACCCACCCCAGCACGGCCAACAATTTTTAGCTGTGTGCCAGCTTCAATGATTTCTTTAGTAACACGCGTGCCGGAACGAATCATCAGCGCGTCATACTCACCTATGATGTTTAACAGTTCTTCTGGTTTTAGCCCTGTTTTAACATCAACAGTAGCAACTTGGGAAAGAATATCAATTCCAGCTTGGTCAATAGGATCGGAGACAAGAACCTTGGACATAATTATTTCATTTCAAGCTACAGGTTTTGCTATACAAGACTTTTTAGTCTAGTCTTTATCCGTTACGATTCAGTAAAAATTATTTGTTTTAATATCGATTTAACCATCATTTACCTCTGGTGATGATGGTATCAGACAGAGCGGACACATGAAAACAACAAATTAAGGGTTTGGGTAAGGCGGCTTGTGATTGTCGGAATATTGGTCGAGGAAAACCTTTACACTCCTATATCCTGTTTCAATATACAATCTTTACGCATAATTCTTAACTTGCGTTATGAGTAGGGACTGCGTGCAATATTTTTGTTCAATTCGGTGTTGGAAATTTCTATTCTTAATCAAAATACGAAATCCCACTCACCTATGCTCGCAGTATCTCTGTGTATCTAAAATTTAGATGGCTATTTGCGCCATGTTATCGCTAAATAAAAGAGCATGAATTGTGCTACATACTTAAATCTTATCAAATTCTTAAGTTTGTCTTGGCACACCACTAGACAAGCTATTGTCAAGCAGTTAGTATGTTAGCACGATATTTTTGTATGATGTTTAGTAAAGTTAAATACCCACTTTGAGTGGGTATTTTTGTTTTATAGCTCAAAGGGTATGTGGCGATAAAAGGATGTAGATGCGTAGCGGCAAGATGCAAAATTTCAAAAATTAATACTTGTAATTTCCTCTGAGTTACTAGCTTTTTCCTGCTAGTAGGGATTCGTTTTCTTTTTATCCCTTTGGATAGACAATTCTTTTGCTGTATCTACGTTGTTTTTGATCGTGAGCTAATTTACAACTTCTTCGCGTTGACAATCAAAGACAACCATAAAAGAAGCGTTAGGTACTATCTGACACAGGTGCTGCATATAGCCATCTGCATCAGAGCGATTGCGGAAGCGAGCTACAATTTGCCTTTGTGTATCAGGAAGTAAACGAGCGATCGCCCATGAATTCAAGCGTTCTTTGTAGGCGATCGCTTGAGTTTCTGAGTTGGTAGCTTTGTATTCCGTATTTTGTGGCATGATTGATGTTATCCGTATGAAGTTTAGTAAGTAGCGTTACTGAGTCTCTTGGCGAGGATAACAGTAACGCCTTTTTAAAGATGCTGCCACCTTGTTATTCGATTATTTATAAATTGTCAATACTTAGCACAAGAGGTAAATTAGCCAAGTTACCCTCAATGCCTTAACTGGCAAGCGAAAAAAGAAAAATGAAATGAGAAATAGCAAAAGTATTTTAATCGCATAATTTGTATAAATTTACATCAGTAAAATTATAAATAGTAATTAAAATATATAAATTGTTTTCAAATTTTAATAGTTGCATCCGAGAAAATAGAATCCCAATTACCTATTACCAAATTTGTGGGACTTTCCTTGCTACCCATACTTTTGTTGAAGTTTCTCGTCGCAGTCAATAAAAATTTCTCTTCTCTAGTCCCTAGTTCCTATTGAATATTGTCAAATTTTACTAAGCTAAAAAACATCTAAATTACATAATCAAATTAAATAAAACTCTTGTGGGGTGGGCATCTTGCCCGCCCTAATTATGCAAGTTATATGTGGAACAGCTTATCTTGACCAATTTCTATAAATTAGTTAAAATTTTTGCGCTTAAATTATAGACAATAAGAATGAAAACGCCTTTTGTAACCTCAATAATTCAGAAAGTAGCAGAGCAAGTAGGAGCAGTTGTTGTAGTAGAACCAGAATATAGTTTTGTGGGATGTATTAAGTTTAAGAACGGGCATCAAACCTTTTTTCGTAACAATAAATTTGACATTAATTGTTTTGGCTCAGCAGAAATAGTCAAAGATAAAAATATAGCAAGCTTTTATTTGAAGCAATTTGGCTATAATGTTACTGAAGGTCAAACATTTTTTAGTGAAGAGTTATGTGAAAAAATTTCTAATTCTAGAAATGTTGATGCCGGCTTTGATTACGCTAAAAATATAGGATTTCCTGTTATTGTTAAACCAATTAATCTTAGTCAAGGAATATTGGTAACAAAAGTTTATAATAAAAAAGAATATTATCAAGTAGCCAAAAAAATTTTAAAAGACAACTCAGGATTCATCGTGGAACGATTCTATAGTGGTAATGACTATAGAATCGTAGTATTGGATCACGAAGTTTTCTCAGCATATCAAAGGATTCCTCTATCTATAACAGGGAACGGAAAATCTACTGTTTTAGAACTTATGCAGCAAAAACAAGACACTTTTATTAAAAATAGTCGTCGAAAAATTATAGATTTTGAAGATTATAGAATCAAAAAAAACCTACAAAGATACAAACTAAATTTTAATAGCGTTATACCCCAAGATACTATTGTTTATCTTTTAGATAATGCAAATTTATCAACTGGAGGTGAAGCAGTAGATTTAACTGAGAGTATTCATCCTGATTTTCAGAAGTTAGCGATTCATATCACAAAAGATATGAATCTGAGATTAGCAGGAGTGGATATTATTGCTGATGATATAACTTTGCCACTAGCAGATTACACCACTCTTGAAGTTAATGGTTCTCCTGGATTATTTCACTATGCCTCAATTGGAGAAACTCAAATGAAAAGAGTAGAAAATTTATATCTCAAAGTTCTTATAGCATTAGAGAATGAGATATAATATTATGTCCGTCTGAAGACTTATCGTTATGGCTGACGCGGGGACGCGGGGAAGCGGGGACACGGGGACGTGGGGACGCGGGGACAGGGAGAAATTTTAATAATAAGTAATTACAATTACCCGTGTTCGCTTGAAGACTTATCGTTAGGACTAACGCAAAGACGCACAGAAATTTTAATAATAAGCGATTATCCGAACTTGATATGACATCTGCTTGCGCGGTCAAAGTCGTGGATCAATTCACTTCTAACGCCCCCAAAGCTTTTAAAGTTGCTGCCTGTGCTTCAGTCAAACCTGTTACTCTAGTAATAACCATGCCTTCATATGGACGGGCTGGTCTTAGGGTTTGTAGACACTTCTCGGTAGCAATATCCCAACAGTTGATTGTTTCATCCCAACTTCCACTGAGCAAAGTTTGATCGTCTGGGGTTATATTGAGTGACCACACCCAATGGAGATGATTTTGTAGTGTTGCAAGGCAGTCTCCAGTAAGTACATTCCAAATTTTGATAGTGCGATCGCTACTACTGCTAATCATGCGGTTGCCGTCGGCGGTGAACAGAATACAGATTACCTGGCTGGTATGTCCTGTGAATGTACGCAGGCAAACCCCTGTGTGGATGTTCCACAGTCGCACCAAGGAGTCATCACCACCAGTAGCAACGTATTGAGTATCTGGACTCACAGCAACTGCCCAAACACGGTTTGAATCTGCCTCCCAAGTGTTCAGACAATTGCCTGTTTTCACATTCCAGCGTTTAACTATCGAAGCATAGCCACTGCTGAAAAGAGTTTTGCCATCTTGGCTAAAAGCGATCGCCAACACAGAACCAGGATGCTCATGCAATGTCTGCAAACACTCACCAGAATGCACATCCCATATCTTGATTGTATGGTCGTAGCTGGCACTAGCAAGGAAGTTACTATCTGGACTAAAAGCAATTGCCCAAACCCAACTACCGTGACCATGTAAAGTTTTGAGGCATTGCCCTGTATGGGGACTCCAAAGCTTGATGGTGCGATCTGCACTGCCGCTAGCAAGAAACTGACCATCGGGACTGAAGGCAACAGAAAATACACGATTGCTGTGTCCATGTAATACACGAAAAGGCTGGAGGTCAACTTTTAAGAGTTGTGGTGTATCTAGGTTGACATCCCAAAGTTTGATTGTTTGGTCTTCGTGTCCACTAGCAAGTAAGTTTTGCTGCCAACTGTGGGCGATCGCATAAACAGCATTGCTGTGTCCTTGGAAGGTTTTGGTACATTGTCCACTCTGAAGTTCCCAAACTCTAGCCGCGTGGTCATCTCCACCACTAACAATCAAGTGTCCTTGAGGATGGAAAGCCACTGACCAAATCCGATTTGTATGTTTTTCTAGCGTATCCAGACATTTACCGGTGTTTATGTCCCAAATCTTCACGGTTTGGTCATAGCTGCCACTTACGAGTTGTTCACCGTTAGGGCTGAACGCTACCGAGGTGACGACTTCTGCGTGTCCCAACAATGTCATCAAACACACGCCAGTATGTAAATCCCACAGTCTCACGGTTTGATCGAAACTGCCACTTGCTAACATTTGCCCTTCTGGACTGAAGGCGATCGCTTTTACCCAGTGCTGATGTTGTTTGAGGGTTTGTACACAGCATTCAGTTTCTAAATCCCACAGCTTGATTGTGTGATCTTCACCAGCCGTTGCTAAGATTTGACCTGCCGGATGAAAAGCTACACTCCACACACAAGCATTATGTCCTTTGAGAGTTTGGACACATTGCCCTGTGGCCAGATGCCAGACTTTAACTGTGGCATCATAGCTAGTACTAGCAAGCAGTTTCGCATCAGGACTAAAAGCGATCGCTGTGACAATGCTGGTGTGTCCATACAGCGTTTTGAGACATGCTCCTTTAGTAATGTCCCAAAGTTTGATTGTATGATCCTGGCCGCAACTAGCTAAAATTGGCTGCACAGGGCTAAAGGCCAGATTCCAGATCCAACTGTTGTGTTGTTTACAGCTAAAGAGTTGTTTGCCATTGCTGACATCCCAAATGTGAATTTCACCATTTGTATCACTGGTAGCCAGACTGTGCCCATCTGGACTAAAGACAACGCTAGTAATCCCGCCAAAGGTCGCAGCAAAAACACAATCTCGAAACGTTGTTTGAGTAAAATTGACTCGATGTAAGTTGAGCCGCAAATCACAGTCACGGATATTGAGGCGCGAAAAGTCGTATCCAGTTAAATTGGTTTCTAATTGTGCCAGTAAATTCAACAGATTACCGCCACCATACCCAACTGGATCTATAGCTTCATTTTGGAGCTTTTTAACTAGTCTGTCAAGTTTATGCTCAAGTTGGTGAGTAGAGCCAAGCCTGATTTGTAGTTGACTGAGGATAGGTCGTACAATCAAGTGAATTTGACTGTCGCGGATGTAATCTTTTGCTTGAGCTGGCATCAAAGCATGAGTCAGCAAGTATTGCGGTGATTCTGTGATTATTTCCTGGCAGATTTGTGCAATCAAGCAGTCTGTCACGTATTCCATGACGACAGGTTGCTGTGTGAATCTCCCAGTATTGCTTTCGATCAAGCTACGCCAGCGTAAAGACTCTAGCACCTCCATTAACTTAGACTTAGCCATTGCTGGTGTGAAGGCTGTTTGTAATTCTGCGACAGAAACCTTCTCGCGGTTAATCGCCAGCCAATACATCACTTGCTGTTCCCTGGTGGAAAGTCTTTGGAATTGCTGGTCTAAAAGATTACTTATACCCTTAAATACGCTTGTACCTTCGGTAAAGAAGTGGGCGATGTTGCCTTCATGTAAGTCGCGAATTGAGGTGGCAGCAATTTTTAAAGCTAGTGGATTGCCACGGTAACACTCAACCAGTTGGCGGGTTTCGTCCTGTGAGCCTGATAGCCCTTTGAGTGTTAAGATTGTTTGCCCAACTGCGACTTCTAAGCCCGATAAAGCTAAGGTGCGAACTGGCAAACCATCACCTTCTAAAGCAGCGATTTGGTCAGGTTTTTCGCGGCTGGTAAGCACGATACAGCTTTGATGCTTAGTTTCTCCCAATCGCCACAAAAGTTCACCATAAGATTCGTAGCCTTCACGGTAACAGCTTGTCCCTTGACCTTGCTGTAATAGCGTGTCGAAATTATCTAGAATTAGCAAGCATCGGGATTTGCGTAAGTACTCGATTAAACAAGTAATTTGATCGTGAGGGTTAGCAGGCAATGTTGTAACTTGCTGATGAGAAAGGATTTTGATACATTCCGTCACCTTGTCATGAAAAAAAGGTGCGTGCCGCACCGATCGCCAAATCACATACTCAAATTCTCCCTGCAATTGTTCTGCCAATTTCACCGAGAGTGCGGTTTTGCCTATACCACCCATACCTAGCAGTGTGACTACACGAGTATTATCGCGCCCAATCCATTGGCTGAGGGTTTCTAATTCAGTAGTACGCCCATAGAACTGGGAAACGTCGATTGCTTCCCCCCAATCTGTGTAATTCGTGAATGGTTGGAAGTTGATGGGGGCGTTTGTGTCCTTTTGTGCCTGCGTGGTTCGCTTCAATACTCCGTGCAGATTATTCTTGGTAACTTTTTCGCCTAAAGCTTGAGAGAGCGATCGCCACAGTTCATAACCAATGTCTTTGATATGACCGGGGTCGTAATCGGACTCTACAGCCATATCTAAGTAAGTTTGTCCTGCCCATGACTGACGAAACACAATTTCTTGAACTTTCGTTAAGCGTCCCCGTTCTAATAATTGCTCGACTAGTGCGATCGCTTCTTCAACCGTCATCTATCTACATACCAATACTGAGATTAACTACGATATTCGCACTATAACCTTTGTGATTTTGAAAAGTTTACGTAAATCTACCAAGAAGAACCGACTTTTTTCCGACTTTTTCCGACCGTCAAAGTTTATACCAAGCAGTAGAGTATTGAAACAATAACTTTTAATCGTTCGATAAAAACTGCTAATAAAGATGAAAAATGCACGTTTGATTGTTAAGTCTTCTTTAATCCTTGACCCAAAACAGTTAACTTCTATAGAACAAGCCCTAGTTTTAGCGCCAGAAAATTTACAGAATTTTGCGAGTCAGCCTGATTTTAGTCAAAAAATAGCGATCGCTTTTGGTGAGGGTGCTAAAGTTGATTCCCTAATGACAGCGTGGTTAGCTGGGGATTTTAGTATTTTTCCTGAAATAGAGATTCGTCACACAGCAGATATCAATGGGGCGAATGGAGCTTTTGCAGCGGCGACGAATAAGATTTATTTATCGCAGGAATTTATCATAAATCATCAGGGGGATGTGGGGGCGATCGCGCGTGTCATTTTAGAAGAATTTGGTCATTGGGTTGATACTCAAGTTAATACGACTGATGCACCTGGCGATGAAGGGGATATTTTTGCCAAATTGGTGTTAGGAGATACTCTAACTGAGACAGAATTAAATGCTTTGAAGCAAGAGAATGATGTAGCAACAGTTGTTCTTGATAGTGAAACAGTTCAGATCGAGCAGGCAAGTTCAACACCCTCCAATCCTTTCTATAAATATGAAATCATCGCCAAGACTGGAGATAAAGGAATCCAGAAAATTGAGAATAGGACATCAATCAATGATTTAGGGAAAGTTGCCTTTGTTGGAGATCTAAATACAAGTGTTTTTGGTTCAAATGCTATTTTTGTTGGTAGTGATTCACTAACTTTAACTAATATTGTTCCAGGTACAGTAACAAGCAACCTTCAATTTGGTACAGCTGTACAAATCAATAATAAAAATCAGGTGATTGGAAGTTGGCGAACTTCTGGAACTTCGTCCATATCAGACTTGCGTCTATATAACAGTGACAGTACTGATAGTGGTTCGCTGATTGCTACTGGTGGCGGATTTCAAACAGGTGTTTCTTATCCCTTCGATTATTACTCTGTTTTGCCGATCAATAGTGTTAATAACAAAGGAGAGAGTGTATTTGTTGCGTTTAAGCAGAATTTTGAAGTTGATATATTTTCTGGCCCACGATACGAACTTGGCGATCGCCAGCTTGTCACTCCATCTACGTCTCTATTTTCTAAATTTAATGAAAGATTATTACCAGGTTCGGCTACGGTTAATATAGCAATTGCGGACGACGGGAGCGTTTTAGTTTCTGAATCTCAATCTGGTATCAGAGCAATTAATTTATATAACAATCAATTAAGTACAGCCAAAACAATTGCTGTAACAAGTACCGATGGATTCACTCAGCTTGGAAACAGTCCTGTTATTAGCGATGATGGGCAAATTGTCACATTTTATGGTGTTCTCAATGAAGCGGGAGCAACTGCACTGAAGATAACTCCTGGTGCAGGCATTTTCGCCAGTATCAATACAGGCGGCACTAGTCGGGTAATTCAGCGCATTGCTGGAATTGCAGGCAATGGGTTTTTAGATCCGGGTGAAGAATTTGATGATGTTAATAAAAACGGAATATTAGATACAGGTGAAGATAAAGGAATTTTTTCTAGCTTTGGTGTCAACTCTCGTATTGGTGTTAGCTACAACTTGTTCCAAGAAAAGGGTTTAGGAATAGGAACAATCACTTATCTAGCTTCTGACCAATCTGGCAAAGAGGGGCTTTACACTAACAATCTCAGTGTGTCCTTAAAAACAACGCCAACATTTAATGTCGCCGATCCCAAGTTAGTTGTTAAAGTAGGCGATACCGTAACTTTATTAGAGAAAGAGGGTACTGTTCAAGATTTAGAGATTTACGATCCCATTAACCAGGCGGGTCAAATTGCTTTTTGGGCTTCATTTTCAAACGGAAGTAGCGCAATTTTACGCGCTGATCCTCCCCCACCAAAAGTTTTAAACATTGCAACCCACGGTTTCGGCAGAGACGTCTTTCCCAATTTTTTAGATGGGTGGTTCAAGCTGGGTAAAAAGTTAGATGCACTCTCTTTCGGCACTCCGCTTCAAGGAGATGTCAAAACTTATGTGTCGAACTGGGATTCCTCAACCGGATGGGTTGCAGGTATAGGTTCGATGGTTACTTCAATTGCATTTGGAGCATTCGGTCAAGTAAAATTGGCTGCCATTGCTATAGCTATCGCAAAGCTTCAACTCAAAAAAGGCGGTAGTTTAGCTGAAAATGCAGCACAGACAATTGTTCAAGACGTAAGACTTTCTAATTTACTGGCAGATCCAGAACTTAGCCAAAATGGAGAACAAATTATCCACTTAGTTGGACATAGCCGAGGTGGAGCAGTCAATGCTCGTGTTGCTACCTTATTAACAAAGATGGGGTATCACATTGACCAATACACTGCACTAGATGGCTACTCAACTGATTGGCCCGGTATCAGCAGTATTTTGAGTGATATTAGTATTCCAGACGAGGTTAACGCTGCTGATATTGAGCGGAGAGTTAATTATCGAGTTCAAAATGGGCTTGAAACCAAAATCACCACTATTTTTAATCTGATTAAATCTGAGCTAGGTGATTTTAGCTCTGCCACTCAAACGTTGGTTCAAAACGCCTTACCTGATTGGAAAGCACCAGAAAGAGGAGGAACCCCAAAATATGGCGAGGCTTTTGAAAACTATGTGATCAGAGGATTAGATGAGCCTTCAGATCACCTTAATATTACAGAAATTTATACAGACTCAGATACTCGTCCTTTGACTGGTGAGAGGTACATTCTAGAGAACTTTGTAGGAAAACAAACCACAAGCTCTAAATTACTCAAGTTTGCAGCAAGCTTTAGCTCTTTGAGTGCAGAACCCGACAATGCTTTTACTCTCAATCAATCTGTAGCAAAATCAGCATCTTCCACTACAGCAGATGATTTTAGCAACTTTACAGATGGCTCATTTGAAGATTTAGCTGATTTACGCCAAGAAATATTGGCAGTTGATTTCACACCCACAGATGATGAAGCAATTAACAATTGGGTTGCACAAGCACGAGATGCTTCTAAAATTGTCACCGTTCTCTGGGATGTCGTAGGAAATGTAAAGCTGGTAGATGATGGAACAAACGCACAGGTTGAACTTGTCCAGACGGCTGATACTTCGCTAGGACAGGTGTTGAGTTTCAATGACAGCAGTCCGCAAAGTATCGAGTTTGATCTGTCAGTAGAGACGGTTGGAGAGGGCGATCGCCTTCAGGTAGTCTTTGATAATAGTGTATTAACCGATTTGGATCTCAGTACTTTGCCTACTAATGGACATTATTCAGTGTCCCTTGCAGGCTTAACCTCTCAATTTGGTGAACTAAGCTTCCGACTAACCGGGCCGCAGGATTCACCAGCGATTGTTAAGCTAGACAACCTCTCTGTTTTATTTAAAGATACCCCCCCTGTTAATCATCCACCAACTTTAAATCAGGCGATCGCCTCTCAAACGGCTACCGAAGATGCAGCCTTTAGCTTCACTTTCGACGCTAACACCTTTATTGACATAGACGCTGGCGATAGTCTTAACTATAAAGCAACGTTAGCTAACGGTAATCCTTTACCAGCTTGGCTCAACTTCAATGCCGCTACACGAACATTCAGTGGTACACCAACTAACAGCGATGTTGGTACTCTCAGCCTGAAATTAACAGCAACAGATATTGCTGGCGTGAGTAGTGAAGATATCTTCAATCTGGAAGTTATTAAGATTGACAACCCACCTATCATCGGTACTTCTGGACGTGATGTATTAACTGGAACCTCAAAGAGCGATCGCATCATTGGTCTCCAAGGTGGAGATACACTTACAGGGGGTGGCGGTAATGACCAATTTGTGTATATTGACATCCGCGATCGCGGTGACACGATTACAGATTTTGAGGTTGGCAAGGACAAGATTGTCTTTACCCAACTGCTCGATAGCCTAGTTACAGGAGGCTACAACGGCGTCAACGCCATAGCCGATGGCTATGTCAAAGTTGTGCAAGGTACTAGTGCTAGCAACTTCAGCGTTCAAATTGATGCTGATGGCCCTACAGGTAAAGATATCTTCCGACCTTTAATCACGGTAAATTTAGCAAGTAGCGGCTCTCTTAATAATCCTAATAACTTTGTATTTTAGGAGCTTAACTTTTAGTCTTTAAACAATTCGCAATTCTGTTACTCTAGCAATCCTATTTGAGTTAAGGCTACCGCCAAGGCGACAAGTGCGCCAAGAAAAGAAACAGAGAAATTTAAAACTTATTTAGGATTGCTATATCTACTGGATGTTTACTAACAATTTGGTTCAAAAATTTTTAGGAGGTTTATATTATGTTGATTGCAACTGTTATCAAACAAAACATTAATAAAGCTATAGTGTTCAGCTGCTTGAGCTTAAGCAGTTTTACGATTGCTTCCCCTGCTTTTGCTGCCAGTCTTGATTTAAGCAATTGGGACAAATCAGGTGATGTTGTTGCAGTTCCAAATCAAGCGACACTCACAAATGCTTTCGCTGATGGTACTGATGATGATGTCAATTACAATGTCTCAGGTAATGACCCAGATTATATTAGTTCCTTAGAAACTTTTTTAGGTCTCGACTCAGGAAACCTTGGTCTTGATGCTACCGAAGGATCTGCAATTAAGAAAGCTTTTAATGTTCTGGCTGGGGATGTAATTAGTTTTGACTATTCCTTTTTAACCTATGATACTTCCTTGAGCGATCGCGCCTTTGTCACAATTAGCAATTCAGTTATCCCTCTAACTGGAAATTCCTCTTTTAGTTATACCTTTGCAACAGCTGGTACTTATAATGTAGGCATCGGTGTTATCGATGTCATTGATAACATTGGTTCTTCAACATTGTCGTTAACGAATGCTTCGGTGACAAATGCTAATCCTCAACCAGTCCCCGAACCTTTAACTACCCTTGGTTCTATATTGGCTGGCGGGTTTGGAGTTATGTTAAAAAGAAAATATATAAAAAAAGCTTAACAAAATTAGCTAAGAAAGCATACTTTCTGCTAATTTAGCGATCGCCCTCTTTGAGCCAATGCTGAGCAAAATTGTATAACAGCATCGGCTCTCAAACATCGCAACGATACAGCACCTTTGCAAATATCACTTATTCATCAATAAACCTCTTGCATAAATATTTTTTTGTTGGGCTACGCCCCGCTTTGCTAACATGCAGAGGCGCAAAGACGCAGAGAAGAGAACGCAAAAAAGGACTTTTACAAGAGGTCTAATATCTAAAACTACAACAAATTTTCAACTACTACAGTAAAGATTCAAATTCAGCCTGTAGAGCAACAATATCTGCAACTCTCGCTACCAGCAAACTATCTCTACCTGCGGCATTTAAACTTACTTTCCAAAAACGAATACTCTCTGAGTTATTTAACCAAAACTGAATTACTGTATCTACTACTTGATCTAAATTCCAATCTGACTTTACCGGAACTGATTCTACAGATTCTAGAAATGCATCCAGAGTACACTTGTGAGTTCCTAGATATTCCACTCCTTGGTGTTTTGGTTTTTGCCAACTTTGCTGTTGATGATTAAAAAACGGCAAAACTGGCGATACTCCTATGATGTCAAAAGTGTATTTCATTGCAGTCTTATCCCTTTTGAATCAATTATATAAAACTTTGGTTTAGAAAAAATAATTATGTCTAAAAAATCTTAATTTTCATCTAAAAGAAGTAGAACTATGCCTATATCGTAGTGATTAAACTTTCGTCATCGGTTAAGCTAAAAAACATCTAAATTACATAATCAAATTAAATAAAACTCTTGTGGGGTGGGCATCTTGCCCGCCCTAATTATGCAAGTTATATGTGGAACAGCTTAGCACTTGCCAACGGAGAGTGCTAATTTTATTTATTTTTTTTGATGTATGATTAAAAAGTTTCCGATGATAATTAACGAGTTCCGTGGGTTTAAGTCCCCTGGTTCTATAATCGGCAAGTTTTGTGTTGCGGTCAAATCGCCATTACAAAACTTAATTACGAATTACGAATTATTTAAAGGTGTATATTATTTTTAATAATTATTTAATTATTTCGCCTCATGCTTGGAGTGGTGAGGTGGCGGCTTTATCTGCTGCTTGTTTGTGGGCAGTAGCATCGGTGATATACGGGCTTTTGGGGCAACGGATTGGGCCACGACAATTAAATTTAATTAAAGGAGTAATAGCGATCGCCTTACTTGTGATCACTATATTGATCAAAGGAGAATTCTCGCCAAACCTTTCACCTATGCCTGTATTCCTACTTTCTCTTAGCGGAGTTGTAGGCATTGGCTTAGGGGATACAGCTTTCTTAGCTGGGATCAATTACTTAGGGGCACGTCGCGTTTTACTAATAGGAACCCTAGCCCCACCACTGACAGCGATCGCAGCTATGATGATTCTGCAAGAACATCTCAATATCAGTGCTTGGTGCGGGATTTTGCTAACTATTTTGGGAGTTGCTTGGGTAGTCACAGAACGTGTCCCTGGTACAGATGATGCTAACTCAACGCATATATGGCAAGGAGTCGGCTTTAGTTTATTAGCAGCAATCGCAAATGCTATCGGCACAGTTATCTCCCGCGTCGCATTTACAACCGCTGGTGTTACACCGTTGTGGGCTGCCTTATTACGATTGAGTGCAGCCGTGTTAATCCTTTTAATCTGGGCATGGTTTCCTATACGTCAACAAACAGCTTTCTCCTATCCCTATTGGCAATCTTGGCGCATAATTCTAGCTAGTATCTTGGCTGCTTTTTGTGGCACCTACCTGGGAATTTGGTTGCAACAAACAGCAATTAAACTGACAGCGGCGGGAATCGCCTCAACACTATTGCAGACTAGCCCATTGTTCGTTATCCCCATCGCGATTTTAATGGGCGAAAAAGTGAGTTGGCGAGCGATTGCTGGTGTGATAATTGCGATCGTCGGAATTGGATTATTGTTTTATTTGAAATAGGTTCCGACTTTTCACGCAAGTCCAACCAACTTTTCGCTCAAATCCCACAAGCGTTTTGCTTTGTCATCATCGCTCGCTTCGTCTGAGACTTCTTGAACAAACGACTTACCATTTTTTTTCTGTCTATTACCCCAACTCCAATACACACCGGATTTTTTATATGCAGGATTAGCAACCACCTCTGCAACCCTCTCACCTGCCAGTTCCTCAGATACAAATCCCCCTGTAATATTCTTTTGGAAGAGTGGGAAAATTTTCTGAAATAAGGAATAGTGATTTCTAAATAGAGCTGTTGTTGCTACACATCCAGGGTACAAAGAACTAAAAGTGATGCCAGTTGATTCGTGATAGCGCCGATGCAGTTCTCGCATGGTTAACACATTGCAAAGTTTGCTATCTTTATAAGCCTTGCCAGATTTAAACTTCTTGCCGTTAATCATTGAATGAGGCGCTTTGAATCCCTCTACAAAACCTTGTAAATCTCCCAAGTCGGGGGGTGCTGGAATTGGAATCTTACCACCCAATTCTTTTGGGTTAGCTGTCACAGTTCCCAAAATCACGAGTCTTTTATCTAAAGCAGGTGAATTTTTCAGATCCTCTAGCATAAGTTTACACAAGAGGAAATGTCCCAGGTGATTTGTAGCAACGCTCAATTCATATCCATCTACGGTTCGCATCGGTTCTTTTAATAAGGGCATGTACACTGCCGCGTTGCACACCAAAGCGTCTAAAAATCTACCACTTACTCTAAAGTTCTTGACAAACTGCCGAACACTCTCTAAAGAGGCTAAGTCAAGTTCCATAATTGTGTAGCTGTCTGGTGACATTCCCACACTTTGAGCAGCTGTTTCTGCTTTCGAGAGATTCCGACAAGCCATTACTACATGCCATTGTCCTGTTTGGGAAAGCGCTCTAGCAGCTTGCAAACCGACTCCTGATGACGCACCTGTGATTACAACTGTTGACTTGCGATGTTGTTGCATTCTGTTCTGACTTTTTTAACCGCTATTAACTTTTCCTATGATCTCATACCACGCTCGTCACCATGATAAACACTTGTAGAGACGCGCCATAGCGCGTCTCTACCAAAGGATTTATTATTCAGGAACTGAAACAACTGAAATTAAGCGTTAGCAAACATTGCCAGTGTGACTAATAGTACAGCTAATGCACCTATCCAAAGAGCTAAAGATCCCCAACTAACAGAATCTTTTTGTACTCTCTGCCACAAGTTGGCGACTAAGTTATTTCGTATTGCCATTTCGTAACTCCCAGATTTTCATTAAGTCTGAATGAAACTTGACATGTTCAATCTGCGCTCAACTAAATTTCATTTTTGAAAGTATTAGTTTGGATTTTTATAACTTTCAAAAAGTAAATAATTGCGCTTGAAATTATCAACAAAGTGACAGCGATCGCACACATCTAAACGCATTCACCCGTTGAAAAGTAGACAGAAATTTTTAAGGGGATATATTTTAATTCTTAACTTTATTCTCCCATATGTCGTTGTTGACACTACTAAATTTCACTATGTCGTAAAAAATCTTAACCTTGTTTTAACTTTACCTGAAACAGCAAGCAAAGTGCCTAAAGTCCTTACTAAGAACTGATAAATTTATCATGTTTATGTCGAATAGCTGTTCAGTATTGCAACTTACCAAGCTACCCGACTTAGTTTGATTTTTGGAGGTCGTCGCCTTCCTCGCTGGAACAGGTCTGGACTCCCTGATGTACACCCGATAAATTCCCATCTATCAGTTCTGACCTTTGGGAGCGCTCACGCGGGAACGACAGAGACAACACGAAAACCAATGTTGTTGTTACGGTTGTCGGCTTCGTTCCTGTTGCGGTTCGCACTGCGACAGTTTTCTGGGTTGTTGTTCCAAGAACCACCGCGCAGCAGTCGGAAGTGCCTGTCCCTTCTTCACACTCTCGAAAATACGAGAGTAGCGAATATCTTATCTCGTAAATGCCAGGTATCCCCGTGTTCTAAATGTGCTACCCAGCTTTGTAAGCTTTGTAATACTTGTTCTAGATTAATTTTACCTTGAGCATAATCTATTTGCATTTGTCGCAATCTGCGCCGTGATCGACGTAAATTTTCTGTGCGGACACGAATATAGTCTGGTAATATACGGAAACCTAAAAAATTTACTCCGTGTTTTGTCTCGAACAACTGACTCTTTACAGGATGAATTTTTAACCTTAAAGTTACTAAATATTCTTCTATTGCTTGACGAGCATCTACTAAAAAATTGCGATCTTCAGCGAAGATCGCAAAATCATCTACATATCTGATATATTTTCGTGCTTGTAATTTTTCTTTAACAAAATGGTCAAAACTATTTAAATAAATATTTGCAAAAAACTGACTTGTCAGATTGCCAATTGGTAAACCTCGCCTGTGTTGTATCGGTGCAAACAAATCATCTCCTGGGAAATACTCTACTATATTTTCTTGCTCGTTACTATTATCAATAATTGTATCTATAAGCCAAAGTGTATTTGGACATTTTATTTTCCGTCGTACTATAGTTTTTAAAATATTATGGTCAATACTGGGAAAATATTTTCTAATATCGCACTGAAGAATATAACGACTGGAACGAGAAAATTCTGTAAAACGTCGTAAGGCGCGATGAGTGCCAAAGCCAAGGCGGTTAGCGTAGGTATCAGCTATTAATGTGCGCTCGAAAATAGGTGTGATGATATTACATAAGGCATGATGTACTACTCTATCTCTATATGGTGCAGCAGATATCATACGCGGTTTTGGCTCTACAATTGTAAAGGTTTTATAACTACCGGGAATATATGTTTTTGACTCTAATTTTATTTTTAGTTTTTCAAGTTCTGATTCTAAATTGTAGTTGAATGCTAAAACGTTTTCTCTATAACGCTTTCCTTTTTGTGCGTTTTTGGCAGCAGTTAGTAAGTTTTCAAAGTCTATAATTTTTGTCCACAAATTGCCGTAACGTTTCATGTTATTTTGTTATTGATTGCCGTTGCTGTTTAATCCAAGCGCCTAAGTCAATTCCAATTTGATTGATTAATTTTCCTATGTACTCATATCTATCAGATTTGATTAACTCAAAATCTAACAATAATCTTGTTTGATGACGTAAAATATCTAATTTGCTGTTTATAGCTTCTAGTTGGGTGAGTTTCTCTCTAGAATAACGGGCTTTGATTAATTCTTCTAAAAGGTCGTATAATCCTTCTATAATTCTGTCACCCAAGAGAAATTTGTGGTTATGTGGCAGGCGATTTAATATAGGTACATACCATTTAATTAAGTCATAAGTTTTTTGAATGATAGGTAATTCACTCATGATGAAAACGTGTTATACTTTTTTTAAAGTTAACTTACTTATGTTATCTTTTCTCGCAACTCTACAATAAATTTGCTTTTAATCGCTTAAATGTAAAAAAAATTTTTGATCCGCCTGCGGCGGACAGAAAAAAGAGTAAAGAGGTGTAAAGGGCAAAAGGGCAAAAGAGTATAGGGCAAGGGAGTCCTCACGCGGGAACGACAGAGACAACACGAAAACCAATGCCGTCGAGACGGTAGTCGGCTCCGTTCCTGAAGCGGAACGCACTGCGACAGTTCTCTGGGTCGTTGTACCAAGAACCACCGCGCAGCAGACGATATTGATTATCATTATCATTGAACCATGCACTACCATTAGTGGGTGCGCCTTGATAATTATCATGGTAATAATCTTGACACCATTCCCAAACATTGCCATGCATATCGTATAAACCAAAGGCATTGGGCGGAAAAATGCCTACTTCTGTTGTTTGCTGACGATATTGACCTTTTGATGCTGAGGCGTAAGTATAAGTGCCGTTGTAGTTGGCTAAATCACTGGTAATAGTTTCACCAAAATAAAAAGGTGTGGTGGTTCCAGCACGACAAGCATATTCCCATTCAGCTTCGCTGGGTAGTCGATAGGTGCGTCCCATCCTCTGGCTCAACTTTTTACAAAATTCTACAGCATCATTCCAACTCACCTTTTCTACAGGTCTTTTTTCTCCTTTGAAATTGGAGGGATTATTACCCATGATTGCTTGATACTGTGCCTGCGTGACTTCATATTTACCCATGAAGAATTCAGGGACTGTTACTTGATGTTGCGGCCCTTCATCTGAGCTTCGTTCCTTCTCCCCTGCTGGTGAACCCATTGTAAAAGTTCCGCTTGGTATCTGCACCATATTTAAAGTGACGCCACCTCCCAAGTCTTCAACGAAGTATTTCGCCTGACGGTTGCGGCGGTTAGCGATGTTTCCCCGCACATCCACCGTTACAACCTCAAATTGAGAGGTTTGTAAGGTTAGTCCTTGTTTAGGTGTTGAACTTTTGGAAGTTGGAGACTGGGTAATGGGGGGTTCTGGTTCTGGTGGTGTTGTGGTTGTACCAGCGTCAATAATAGGGCTTTCTCCTGCATTCGGGCGAAATAATAAACGTTCTGCTGCTATTGCTAAACCAAACCCAACACCTAATAACCCCATAGTCTGAATTACTCGCCGTCTTGGTATGTCGGGCGTTGATGACTGCTGTGATGATATTGGTGGCGTTGGTTGTGGTTTTTGTCGTGGTGCTGGCGCTGGTTTTTGCGGTGGTGGTGCTGGCGTTAATGCTTGCAGTGCATCTGTTGCTGTGCGATGGCGCTGGTTGAAGTGATAACTCACCATCTTGGTTAATATCTCTGCTGTGTTCTCGCTGACGTTTGCCCAATTGCGCCAAATCACTTCGCCGTTGGTGGGATCTTTGGGCAACTCATGAGGCTGTAAACCCGTCAGGGCATGTATTCCCAACATCCCTACTGCATAGATATCGCTGGCTAGTTTGGGGTCGCTGTTTGCCTGTTCGCTGGGCATATAACCAGCTGTCCCTATTGCAACTGTAAAGCTACTTTGTCCTTGGGCATTCATTACTAAGGTACTGATTTCTTTGACTGCACCAAAGTCTATCAGTACTATTTTGCTGTCTTGCCGACGCCGCATTAAGTTTTGCGGTTTGATGTCTCGGTGAATGATATTTTGTTGATGGACGATGGCTAAGACTTGTAGTATGTCTTGTAATAACTTTTTGACTTCGCTCTCACTCAACCGCTTACCAGGAATAATTTCTCGGCTCAAGTCTTCTCCATCAACAAATTCCTGCACTAGATAAAATTCACCTTTCTCCTCAAAGTGGGCGAATAGTCGCGGAATTTGGTCGTGGTTGTTGCCTAATCTATATAGTGTCTGTGCTTCACTGTCAAATAGTCGTCTGGCTATTTGTAATGTGGAAAGCGAGGAATCTTTTGGTTTGAGGTGTTTAACAACACACACCGGATGGTTCGGTAAATCCACATCTTCTGCTAGGTATGTGTCACCGAAACCGCCGCTTCCCAATAGTCTGATTATTTTGTAGCGATTCCGAAGAATTGCGCCGATGAGCATTAGGTTTACCTAACAGGAGAATGGATGGTGTTATTTTGCCAAATTTAATACCTATTAAGCAAGGGGGAGGGGTGATTCTTCTGGAACGATCAGATTGGCAAAAGTGCGATCGCGCCTTCATTTAATATATCAGCCCAAGGATAGCAGGAATAATTGAGCAAGCGATCGCTTAGATCTTGCACCTGTCAAACTTTCAGTCGTCCGCCAGTCCACCAGTCCACCAGTCCACCAGTCCGCCAGGGATTGTAAATCCCTGTCTTATAGCGAAAGTCCATTAGAAATGGACTCAATACACTGGCAAATTTAATACTTATTAAGCAAGGGGGAGGGGTGATTCTTCTGGAACGATCAGATTGGCAAAAGTGCGATCGCGCCTTCATTTAATATATCAGCCCAAGGATAGCAGAAATAATTGAGCAAGCGATCGCCTACCATCCAAGCGACAGCAATTAGTTATTTTTAATCTAAATTATTTCACAGACCCTAGTTCACCTTCTCCCTACACCGCAGTTTGGGCAGAAGTTGGTTTACAAAATTAAACTATAGAGAGATTTTTCTAGCTTAAGACTTACTTTTCTTTGCTTCTTGTTGTGCTGCTTCACTATATTTCTTATAAAGTTGAGTCCGAATTTTCGCTTCCTGATGTCGATTATGGCTTGATGGCACTGTACTCATTAAATCTGAAGCTCGTTGCCACATAGCCGCTAACTCTAACCACTGAGTTGAAGTTATAGCTGTTTTACCTGATGCTGATGCTTGATTAGCAACACGCACCGCTGCTACAAATGGATCATTCGATGAAATGTCTAGACTCTCTTCAGCAGTATGAAGTGAGGTTTTAGTTTTAGCACTATTTGGTGTATTTGAAGATTTGTCTACTTTTGGCTGTATTAAGTTGTTTACTCTACTGCCTAACTGAGCATAGACAAACCACCCCAGTAACAGTAATAAGCAGAAACCAGTTACTGCTACTATTTTACCATTTCTCGGTTTATTTTTGTTATTAATTACTAAAGATAACGACGATTTTGTCTTAGGTAGATTTGGCTTTTTAAGTTCGATTCGAGCTTCCGAAAAATCTTTAATTATTTGTTTGACAATACTAGGTGTAGCTAAAGCAATCTCTTCTGACCAAAGTAATTGATTTTCGCGATCGCGATTAATCTCTTCTAACCAAAGTAACTGCTGTTCCCGAACAATTCGACTGTTAATATTGACTCGACGAATGTTACGAGGTGCAATTGCATCCATGATTTGCTGGATTTGTTGTACTAAAGCAGATTGCTCAAGTTGCTCTACCTTAGCTGCCTCGCACAGAAGCTGTAAGACACCATTGGCAAAAATAGCCCTAATCCTGACACCAGAATTGGCTAGTTTTTCGTTCAATAGTTGAATAATCGCAGCAACGCTACCCTGGTGAGCCTGCCAAGCGATATCGTTTATCCGATCCATCATTTGAGATTTAATGATAGTTCTTTCACCCTGACTGATTGACGGATTCATTAATTTAGGGGTTCTATTCTACTGACCTTTGACTTGTCTTCGATTTTACGAGCAAAAAGATGAGGTTGCCAAATAAAATCATAAAAATCTTACACCCTTGTGTTGGTAGTTAGAAAGGTCTATATTTACTGCTTCACAGCCACATTTAGACAAAACTAAATTTTATCAGAGTCAATACCCAGCGATGTCTAACGACAAGCCGCTTCTCTTCCCCTAACTAAAGACGCTGACGCGAACGAGACGCTAAATAACTACTTTAACCTTGCACAAGGGCAAGTATTTGATTTTTACTGAGACGTTGATATCATACAATAATTTTTCTTGCTTAGTGGAATGCGTCAAACTAGCCCAAAAATTCTGATAGTGCTGGTGAAAGGGCAAGCGATCGCAAATCAGCAGCTTGGAGATGAGGCGATTTAGATAACCGATGAATTTTTGCCTGAGTAAAATGAAACTGAGCTAGCAAAAATGCTAAATATACTTAAAAATGTTGATTTTGCAATACATACATCAACGTTTGTTTGAAATTTTTTTTGTTATGTCTGATCAGTTATTTTTACTCCTTGTAAGTGTAAGTCACAGATATTACTAAAAGTTTGATTAATTCATTGGTATACTATGATGCTGCTAGTATTCCATTTGACAGATATTTTCAAATATTCATTTACACAGCTGTAAGATAAAAACTATAACTTTTACTTGAAAATAAGTAATTTTTTGGGCATTACAGTCTTTTCAACTGTCCTAACTGGAGTAACTTGTGTATTTATATCCAGAATTTATGGGTTTACACCAGTTTAAATAGCAGAGTCTGGGGATTGATTTTTAAGAATGAATCTACGAGCCATGTCTGATGTGAAGCGGCTTTGCATCTATACATAAGCAAGACTAAAAACTCTTACTGAATGGCTGACTAGAACTAGAGTTATATCATCATAGTCATCTTTGTATCTTCAAAGGAGTGATTTCCAGTGGTTTTACTGCGTTCAAAGTTATATCTATTAAGTATAAAAAAGATATACAGTTTAGCTCCTTTAATACGTATGTTTTTGAAGAAACTTAATATCATGGCGATAATGCTGGCTTTTTCGTTTAGTGGTGCGGCGATCGCCCAGACAACGGATAATAATATCTATATTCAAGTAGGTGAGGATAATAATGGAAACCCGATTACTCTTGATGTCACATCTATTAAGGGAACTGAATATACCCTTTTATATGAGCAGGGTGAAGAAATAGCAAGAACAACTTTTCATGCTTCTTGTGGTAAGGGTAGGTTATTTTCTAAGAGAGTTTCTTTCTACACTGCTGCTGGTAAGTTGACAAGAGAGAATAAAATTGAGCGAGAAGTTTTCCCTAAGCCTGGGACGGCTGATGCTAACTCTATGGCGATTGTTTGTCAGGCAGCAGAGACACAATGAGTATTCAAAGATGAGACAAAATTTGCTATTTAACTAAGTCAAAGTATTTGATAAAAATCACAAAGATTTCAAAAATTTTCCCCTTGCGTTGGAAAGCGCAAAGGGAACTTTTTTAAGTGTTATTGATAAAATAACAATTAAAACTTGTACAAAAACTAGAATATTATCAAAATCTTTAAGCTTTCAGAACTATCTTTCTCTTATCCCTTTTTTTAGGAGATCGTTACGAGTGAGAGGATCAAGTTTGAGAAGACTACGCACAGCCTGTTGTATGTCTTCTTCTTTTACTAAAGCTTCTCCTAAAAGAACTGCATGTATGCCGGCTTGAGCCATTAAAGATAAATCAGTAGGTGTATACAATCCAGATTCGCTAACGACGATTACACCCAGGTTTTGCAGTTGCGATCGCCTTGCTGCTAGTAATTGTTGAGTGGTGCTGATATCGATGCTCAAATCCTCTAAACTCTGGTTGTTAATTGCTACTAAACGGATGTCATCCAGTGCTAGTACTCGATCTAGTTCAGCCAAAGTATGGACTTCTACTAAAGCATTCATCCCTAAATAGTGAATTACTCGTAAAAAGTCTTGGAGTTCTCGATCACAGAGAATTGCTGCTATCAATAGTACAGCATCTGCGCCTGCTGCCCTTGCCAGATAAATTTGACAAGGATCTAGGATAAACTCTTTGCACAGTAGAGGTACAGCTACTCGATGACGAATAGCACGTAGATTTTCAAAGCTGCCATGAAAGAACTTTTGATCTGTAAAGACGGAGATGCAGGTTGCGCCTCCACGTTCATATGATTTGGCGATCGCCACTGGGTCAAAATCTGATCTAATAATTCCGTTAATTAGAGATGCTTTTTTGATCTCTGCAATGATGCTAGGTCGATAAGGACTTTGTTGCAAAGCAGTTATGAAATCTCGTACTGTTGGAGCAGCAGTTAACTGGCGTTGCAAAGAAGCTAAAGACATCTGTTGCTGAATTTGTGCAACCTCATACTTTTTATGCCATACAATTTCTTTAAGAATGGGTTGCAAACGGTTGTTAGGAGTAGTAGCTGAGTAAGTCATAAGCTGCTAGGAATGAAGAGAGTCCTGATGAGACTTGTATTTATCAAATTTATACTGTTGTTCTCAAAGCTGAATCCAGGTTGATTTGATATCAAATACTTCTGTGGACTCACGATTAGTTTGATTTGGCTTTGAGCTTGCAACTAAGTAGTTATTTTTGAGTAATCGAATGTAAGTACGGTAGGGTATGTAGTCTATGGGATTGTAACCAGAAAAACGCAATATTAAAACACATGCCCAGGAATATTTACCTGCGATAATTGCTTTGACAATTTGCTCAATTTGTTCGGTGTTAATTTTTCTACTTACTGGTGTTTGATAGTCAGTTAGGTTTTGAGTCATGGCATGTACTGTTTTTTGTAAATTTAAACTGGTTTATATCTAGTAGATTTTCTCCTTTCTTAACTTGGTTTTTATCATACGCTAAATTCAAAAATACTTTAATTTCTGTCTATTTGAGAAAAGCTCAAATAGTGTGGATATTTCTGCTTTATAAGACGCGATCGCGTCTTATTATTGGAAAAATCAAATACTACCTAAACAGAAATCTATGTCACAACATAGATCAAATTAATAATTATTGCAGATTTATATTTCAAGGAGAGGTGGGTTTAAACAGCCTAAATAAATATGCAGTTAAACCCACACTTAACAGATGAACCGTATTGCAGAAGCAGCTTCTTGATTAAGTTTACTCACCTTCGACGATGAATATATGATCTTTTTTTTGTTAAATGTGCCTATTTTTTCGTTCTTGAAATTTTTATTCTTATTAGTTGAAATAGTTGGTATAGCTATCCTCAGATTTTAGATGATAAAACACCTTACTAATTGACTTGTCACGAGTTGTAATATTTTTTCATTCTACTTTTGAGAAGACAGTGACTGATAGAAGTTACTCATGATATTAAATAATCTTCCATTAAAAAGAATTACTATTGATAGATTTTAGTCTATGTAATTAAATCTACGTCAATACTAGCACTAAGTACATTAATTTATTGTAATAAAAAACACAATAAACTTAATATATTACTGAGATATCTCAAAAACAGCAATTCTTTTTATTAGAGCGCTATGAAGTTCTTGTGCGGTCTGTAACACTAGGATTAGTCAGTTAGTTTGCTTGGTGTTACCAAACACTATTAAGCTTAATTTTTTTGTAGTTACGAATACATAGACTATTGACGGTATCTATTTCTTTAGATAGATACTTTATCTTGATATATAAAATTATACAACTATAATGTATTCCCAATGACAGATGACCAGGCTCATTATTATATAGTTAAATCCCTGAGTGAGTAAATAAAAATAAACCAGATTGATGGGCATAAATTTCATGATATAAACCCTAAATCACTACTATCTTAGTTATTTGTAAGTGCCATTTTAACTAAAACATTTGATAGTTATAGCAGTTCTCTCTAATTCGTGAAAGTAAATGTTAAATAAGTAAACCGCACAGATGCAGAGTATACAAATGAAAAGCACGGAGCGATTTTTACAAATGATTTGGGAGCGCTATATGTTATTTCACACATATTTATTCAAAGCTTATTGATGTTGCTTGATGAACATAATTCACTCTTGCTCGTTAAAATCAAATATTCTCCAGTTGATTTCAAACTCTCTTGTAAGGATGGGAATATTATTTTTCAGGTCAAAGATAGAGGAATTGGTATTCCAGCAATAGATCAAAAGCGATTGTTTGAACCATTTTATCGGGGCAGCAATATTAATAAGAAACCGGGTAATGGACTTGGGCTATCGGTTATTAAAACACTTGTAGACTTACATGGTGGTCAAATTGCTGTGGAAAGTAAAGTTGATGCAGGTACTACTTTTACTATCAGATTGCCATTTGTCAAACAAACTTCAGCCAATTTTGAGTAATGAGTGTTGAATCGTAACTTAACACTTATAACTTCAGAAAAGATGTAATTCAAAGATTTTGCTAACTACTCCTCACCAAAAATTCTAGTGGTAGAAAAATGATGTACGAATCGTCTACAACTATTCTGGTAATTGAAGATGATGCTGACACCCGCAATATCTTCTTAGCCAGCCTTGAGGCTGAAGGTTTTGCAACTATGGGTGCTGAAAATGGTATTGTTGGTATTCAGCAGGCACGAGAGCATTTACCCGACTTGGTGATTTGTGATATTTTTATGCCTGATATGGATGGTTACGATGTGCTGATGGCACTTCGCCAAAATCATGACACGGCGATTATTCCCTTTATTTTTCTGACTGGCTGTAATACTCAAGCTGCTCTTCGCAAGGGTATGGAATTAGGAGCTGACGATTATCTTACCAAGCCTTCTACTGTAGAGGATTTGTTGAGAGCGATCGCAACTCGACTTGAGAAGCAGGCTCTGATGAAGCGCTGGTATGCGAATCAAATTTCTAAAGCCTCAACTTTATCAGTAGCTACTGATGCTTTCTTTCCATCGATTCCTCAACTTAAACCGGTTTTCGATTTTATTGAGACTAACTATTGCCAAGGTATTACTTTATCTGATGTAGCTGAGGCTGTTGGCTATTCGCCTGCTTACTTGACTAGCCGAGTGGCAAAACAAACAGGAGAGACTGTAAATGGTTGGATTGTGAAGCGTCGCATGGCAGCAGCTCGTCCTTTACTGCAAAATACTAATCAGTCAATTGAACAGATTGCGATCGCATTAGGCTATCAAAATGCGTGTCATTTCTCTCGCCAGTTTCGTCAACACCACGATATATCTCCTAGAGTTTGGCGACAACAGCATCAGTCATATCAGGCTCCCAAAAATCACAAGTTGCAACTTCTTAAAAATCGTGGTGCGTTGGAAAAACTTGTACCTTTGGGTTGTTGATTTCTGGTGAGTGTCAATTCTTCTGCAATTGCGCCACGAACTTATTATGTTCAGGTGAATTTAATCCTGACTGTAATACTTCTAACACTCGCACCATCTGATTGTTTAGCAGTGCTTCTACAGCTAACCACAATCCTGAAAATACCTGGGAGCGAATAATTCCATCTGCACCCCGGGGTAGTAATTTATAGTCGCCATCGCTGAGGTAAAACCATTCGATTTGATTCTCGTAAGATAGCCAGACGACATATTCCAACACTCCGTTACGGCGATAAGCCTGCTTTTTGCTGCCTCTATCAATGGCGGCGCTACTGGCGGCAATTTCCACAATTAACTCTGGCGATCCTTCTATGTAACCATCGCTGCTCAATTGAGTCTGTCCACCCACAGCAGATTCAATAAATAATACTGCGTCTGGTTGAGGTTCGTTATCTAAATCCAGGCGTACTGTAGGTTCGATGCTCAAGTCAACACCAGGGGTCATTGCTTGATAAACTCCTAACCAGGTCATAATTCGACTGTGGGGTTTGCCATGCTGCTCATGTCTTAAGGGAGATGCCACGTAAACGATTCCTTCGATCAGTTCTGCTTTTTTGATGTGGGATGCAGCCGTGTAGCGCCGCTCAAATTCAGGGCGAGTTAAGCGATCGCCACTTTCAAGTGGGGGTAGATGTTCTTGTGCTGAATTGGATTGTGTTTGGGGTAAGTACTCTCTAACCATCTAAACCTCCGCACCTAAATATCTTTGTGCTTGGTTAACTGTTGCACCAATAATTGCACTGCCAAAGCTAGTAAGCCGACTGCGACAATACCAAATATTCCAGCTCCCAAGGCAACTATACCTACAACTAAGGTACGAACGGCGGAGGAAATTTTTATTACTAGTAGATTATCTGAATGGATAGGTTTGGTGGCAAAGTTTGTAGCGATCGCAATCATCAATGAATATAAACCAAATCCCATTGCTCCAGAGATGACTGCACCTAATAAACTGCGTAAGGGAGTTGCTGAAAACTGCTGTTGGGTTTGTTGTTGCGTAACGTTGGGTTCGCTCATAAAATTTTAGGTTTGGGATTAACGGCTTTTGTTAAATTGATGATGCAATTTGAATGCCATGACTAACTGTTCTGGTTACAAATAATTCTAAATCTTTGTCTGGAATTGCGGCTCTCACATTTAGCTTAGCTGCTTCTGCTTGCTGTTGAGAGCCAAAAATCGCAAATACTGTGGGGCCAGAACCAGACATCATTGTTCCTAAGACATCTTGCTGGTTTGCTAATACTTCTCGTAGTTGTAAAACTTGAGGATAAGCTGGCAAAACGACACGTTCTAAATCGTTATGTATTTTCTGAGCGATTTCGCGGGTGTCTTGTTCTAGGATAGCTTTGACTATTGAGCCGGAGTGGACTGCATTAGCGCGTGCAGCTAAGCTTTTGGTATCTCGAATGTAAGAATTGCCGAACTGTTGGCGATAAGTTTTATAAGCCCAAGCGGTGGAGACTTCTAAGCTACGATATTTCGCTAATACTATATATATGTGATCCAAACTTGCTAAGGGAGAAAGTTGCTCGCCTCTACCTGTGGCGATTGCTGTGCCACCTGCTACACAAAATGGTACATCTGAGCCAAGCTTAGCTCCTAGTTCCTCTATTTCTGATTGGGTTAGTCCTAATTTCCAAAGTAAATCTATTCCTACTAATACGGCGGCTGCATTTGTCGAACCTCCAGCCAAGCCGGCTGCTACAGGGATGTATTTGTTAATTGTAATTTCGACACCACCATGTTTACTCAAGGCTTCTGGAAATTGCTTGGCCATTAATTCGGCTGCTTGATATGCGAGATTACTGTTGTCTGCGGGTACTTGTGGGTGATTGCAGTGGAGGCGGATGGTTTCATCTTTAATCGAGTGCAATTTAATTTGGTCAGCTAGACTGATACTTTGCAGAATCATGGCTAACTCGTGATAACCGTCGGGGCGATCGCTGATAATTTCTAAGTACAAGTTAATTTTGGCTGGGGCAGTGAGGGTGTAGGAGTGCATTTTCAGAAGGGAGTAGGGAGTAGGGAGTAGGGAGTAGGGAATGAGGAACTTTGAGGCAAAGTCCCAGTATGGGGGATTGCGAATGAATTATTATCCTTCATCTCCCCACTGCCTACTCCCCACTCCCAATTCATTTGCTAGAGTTACCCATTGCTGGACGCTGAGGTCTTCGGCGCGGGCTTGGGGATTTATTTCTAATTGTTCCAGTAAGTGTGTCAGGCGATCGCGTTCTAGTATTGGTTGTAAATTATTTCGTAACATTTTTCGTTTGGCCCCAAATCCTAGCTTGACTAAATTTTCTAGTTGTCGGGGTGAGACTGCTGGGTTTTCTAGTTGTCGGGGATGCAAACGCACGACTGCGGAATCTACTTTTGGTGGTGGGTGAAATGCGCTAGCTGGAACTGTACAAATTAACTCACATTCTGCTAAGTATTGTACTCGTACTGTTAGTGCCCCAAAGGTTTTTGAGCCTGGTTGAGCATATAATCTTTCTGCTACTTCTTTTTGTACTAATAGTACTATCGAATCGAATGGTTCTGGGTTGGGATTGGCGATTGTGCCTAATAATTTTTCGATGATTGGCCCAGTAATGTTGTAGGGAATATTAGCTACAACTTTATTTGGGTTTTGGAAATTCGTAAATGCTGCTAAATGAGAGGTTAAATCTAAAGTTAAAAAATCTCCTTGTAGCAGTAAAAAGTTTTCGGTTTTACCGAGTTGTTTTGCTAATAGTGTACATAAGTCGCGGTCGATTTCAACTGCGACTAGAGATTTTACCAAGGGGAGTAAGCGACGAGTGAGGATGCCGGTGCCGGGCCCGATTTCCAGGACGCGATCGCTTGGTATACAGTTGGCGGCTTGAATTATGGCGTTGAGTGCCTTGTCACTTTTGAGCCAATGCTGAGCAAAGACCCTGCGCGGTCGTACCATCTATATTTCTTACCCTATCTAGCTTTTGGCTTTTACATAAAAACTCATTTCTTACTTTTTTCTTACTTTTCACTACCTCATTTTTACAGTTTTTATATTGACAAAAAACATATAATATGCATAAAAGCTCTAATAAGTATTATATTTTTTTGCCATCCTGCACTAGTATGACCAATAATTTCTACCTTAAGGAGGAATTAATCAGAAAATGAATAGCGAGAATTAAAGGTAGTTTTACCATAGGTTGGTCAGTTAAATACCCTCTAAATATGCAAGTACTTTAGCTGCTTCCGTCTTTGATATGCGGAAGTATTTTAAGTACCTATGCCAATAAAATTCCCCATCAAAATCACCTCGAATAATCATTCAACTGTGTAATTAATTTTGTCTATAAGACTCCTATTTTGATTTCTGAAATCAAAAAGGTTTTTCCCCACTCCCCACTCCCCACTCCCAACCTACGCAAGTAATATCAAAAATCAAAGCGCATGACTATAGATACTTACTATGAGGAAGCATATTAGTAAGATGTTTCGTCAACGAAAATCACAGACATCAATAGCAATTTTATTTGCTTTGACTGCTGCTTCTACTCCCACAGCAGTCTCTTTTGTTATTCATCCACCAGCGCTTGCTCAATCCCCATCATTTCCAGTACCACAATCGGTTCCCAGTGGTACAGATGTGCGGATCAATGGCACAACCAGCATGGAAAAGATTAATCAGGCACTGGCAGAACAGTTCAAAGCGAAGTATCCCGGCACAGATGTAAAAATAGCATACGACGGCACCGATGCATCCTTAAAAGCATTGCCGGATGGGAAAATTGACTTAGCTGCGGTTGGTCGATCGCTAACAGAGGCTGAGAAAGCACGAGGATTAGTTAGCACTCCCATAACTCGCAACAAAATAGCCGTCATCATCAGCAAAAATAATCCCTATAGAAACAGCCTCACCTCTGAACAGTTCGCCAAAATCTTTCGGGGTGAAATTACCAACTGGTCACAGGTTGGCGGTTCTTCCCAAGCAATTCGCCTAGTTGACCGCCCGGAAAATAGTGACTTACGGCAAGCACTGCGAAATTATCCTGTATTTCAAAAAGCCCCATTTCAAACTGGTGCCAATGCCGTCAGACTCTCACAAGACAGCACAAATGCGGTAGTCAAAGAACTAGGAGCAAATGGCATTGGCTATGCAATCGCCGATCAGGTAATCAATGACCCCAATGTGCAAATTATCTCTCTACACAAAGTTCTTCCCACCGATCCTCGTTACCCCTTCTCCCAACCCTTAGCATATGCTTACTCCAGATTGAATCCCAGCCCCGCAGCCCAAGCCTTTTTAGGCTATGCTACAGCCCCCGAAAATCAGCGAGTTGTCGAACAAGCCAGGGCTGCAAATGCGATCGCCACCCCTGAAACGACACTTTTACCGCCAACCCCAGCAACTACAACCGCACCTAAAAACGAATTTCCTTGGTGGATATTATTACTCATACCATTATTAGGTGGATTACTGTGGTGGTTGTTGAGTCGGCGTCGCCCCACCACCCCTAGCGTCGCACCTGCACCAGTCCCCGCTACCCTAAACCCAGAGAGTCGGCTCATCCTCACACCTCGAACTTGTCGGGATGTTTATGCTTACTGGGAAGTTCCCAATGAGGTAAAAGCAGACTTACAACGGCAAGGTGGACGTTATTTAAAATTGCGTCTTTACGATGTCACCGACATCAACGACATGGATCGTCAACCACCGCACAGCATGAAAGAGTTTGATTGCGATGAACGGTCGCAAGATAGGCACATTCCTATCACAGTAGACAATCGCGATTACATAGGGGAACTTGGTTATGTGAGTAGTAGCGATCGCTGGTTGAGAATCGCTCGTTCGGCTCATGTGCGAGTACCAGCCTGTGAACTTGATGGTGCTGTACCTGCGGCAGTTACAGGTGTTGCAGCCCATTCTTTAGCAAGCGATCGCCCCACAACCACAAAAGATGAAAGTCGTGTAATTCTCGTGCCTCGCGACAAAGCCGATGTTTACGCCTACTGGGAAGTTCCAGAAGCACGCAAAGCAGAACTGCGTCAACAAGGTGGACGCCAGCTGGCGCTACGTGTTTACGACCATCCAGAACAAGAACCTACAAGTTTTCGGCAGTTTAATTGTGATGAATCAACACCTGATTTGCATATTCCCATTGCCGAAAACAATCGTGAACACATCGCCGCCGAATTAGGCTACCTCACCGATGATGGTCGTTGGTTAAAACTTGCTCATGCCGCACCGACAGAAGTTCCATCTCCTAAACCTGCATTCGGTACTGTACCTGAGCAAGTTGAGAACATCTCAAAAGTTGCAGGAATGGGAACAGCTGCTAGATCATTCCTTGACAGAAGGCAGCCTTCCTTTAATGGCGATCGCACAACCAGCGATCAACCAGAAATGAAAAGTGACTGCCGGATTATTCTTGTACCCCGCAACTCTCAAGAGGCTTATGCTTATTGGGAAATTTCCGATGAGTATAAGGCAGCTGTGCGTCGTCAAGGAGGGCGTAGATTGATGCTCCGAGTTCACGATGTTACAAATCTTGACATTGACAACCAACAACCCTACAGCACCCAAGAATATCTGTGCGATGAGCATGACCAAGACAAACACATTTTAATCCCGATGAGCGATCGCGACTACATCGCCGAAGTCGGCTACTACACAGATGATCATCGCTGGTTGAGCATTATTCGCTCCTTCCACGTTCACGTACCATCACATAGCAGGGTTTAAGGACAATTAATTATGGGACTTTTCTTTGATGTTCTGAGCGCAATCAACAACCCCAATCAACAAGGAAGTGTTAATCAGCTAGAAACGATTGTCAACTCAATTCAGCAAGTCGCAGCTAGCCGAGGAATTCAGGCATCTCAAATGCAAAATGTCATGTCAGTTTTGGGTAACGTGCTGCGTCCTGCACTCAAGCAGCAAGCAACCCCAGGCGGCAATCAGTTACAAAATCTCATGGGTCAAGCTTCTGGTATCGGCGTGGGTACATCTGGAATGCAATCTTTGTTATCACCTCAGTTACAGCAGCAAATCGTGCAAACAGTGTCTCAAAGAACCGGAATCAGCGCCAACGCTATTCAAGCAGCTTTACCAACACTCACATCAGGAGTGTTAAGCCTGCTGAATATGGGTTCTACAAAACCTGGCACTCTCGGTGGAAATTCGCTTTTGACGAATTTTTTGGATAGCGATCGCGACGGCAACACAGATTTAGGCGATGTTTTCAGATTTGCTAACCGTTTTCTCAACCCACAGGCTATGTAGTTCATCGTTTTCATATTCAGTGAGTTGACTGAACAATCGGAATCTCAACTACAAATTCTGCCCCTTGTCCAGGTGTTGAGTAACAAGATAATTTCCCTCGGTGTTTATCTACCACAATTTGATAACTGATTGACAGTCCTAACCCTGTACCTTTACCGACATCTTTAGTAGTAAAGAAAGGATCAAATAATTTTGAATGTATTTCTGTGGGAATCCCTAAACCATTATCTGCAAATTTGATTGTTACCCAGTTGTTTTTGAGTACTTGAGTACAAATGTGAATTGTGGGATAGTTATCTGTTTCTCTGTTAACTATTGACACTTCCAAAGCATCAATAGCATTACTCAGGAGATTCATAAACACCTGATTTAACTGACCAGGGTAGCACTCAATTAAAGGAAGTTTACCATATTCTTTAATCACCATAATTTCTGGATGATCTGGTTTAGCTTTCAAGCGGTTGTGCAAAATCATCAAGGTACTATCAATACCCTCATGGATATCTACCTCCTTGAATTCAGCTTCATCAAGACGAGAAAAATTCCGCAGTGATAGAACAATTTCTCGAATCCGTTGCGTTCCTACACGCATAGATTTAAGGATTTTCATTAAGTCTTCTTTTAAGAAATCAAGGTCTATAGCGGCAATTTCTGCTTTAATTTCTTCTGAAGGTTCAGAATAGTGTTCTTGATAAAGTTCTACTAAACTTAGTAAATCTTGAATGTATTCACTCGCTGGGATGAGATTACCATGAATAAAATTAATCGGATTATTAATTTCATGGGCAACACCTGCAACCATATTACCAATTGAAGACATTTTCTCACTTTGGATGAGTTGAGATTGAGTGCGTTGTAGTTCCAACAGAGTATTTTCTAAATTTTGAGCTTGTTGTTGCAGTTTAATTTCAGCTTGTTTACGTCTAGTAATATCAGTTGATACACCCAAAATTTGTTTTAAATCACCGTTAATATTCCGATTAAATGGAGTTTCTCGAGAGTATAACCAATGCCAGTCTCCATTCACTTGTCGCACGCGAAATTCCAGTTCTAAAATATCACCATCCTGAATGTGAGAAAAATTTTGTAAGTGAGTGACAACCTTCTCCCAATCATCAGGATGAGTAATCAAAGGTAAAACTTGTGTTCCCATTTGTTTAATTTCTTCATTGGAATAACCAAGAAGAGAAGTAAGTTCCCGATTTACATAAATATTGCGTTGTTCTTCTAAGTCAAAAATATAAAGAATATTAGGTGAAGAATCGGCAATGCGTTGAACAAAATGTTGACTTGCTTGCAGAGCCTCTTCTGCATGTTTTCGTTCTGTAATATTAAACGTAGTTCCCACCAGTCGATAAATTCGACCTTGACTGTTTTTGAGAGGATTAATTGTAGTTAACCACCAAGTTTCTTGACCATCAAAAGTCAAGCATTCTTCATAAGTAACAGCGAAACCTGCATTTATACAGTTTTGATATCGCTGATGTATTACTGCACCTGTAACAGTCCCAAACGCATCTTCAGGAGTCATTCCAATTACCTGTGCATTACTAATTCCAGTGACTCGTGCTGTATGTGAATTCCAACCAGCATAACGAAGTTCACCATTTTCCAAAACGTTGACTACAAATATTAACTGATCGATACCATCATAAATACTGCGTAAGAACTGCTCTTGGTCTTGTAATTGTGCTTCTGCTAGTTTGCGATCGCTAATATCAAACATACAACCATACCAGAGAATTTCACCCGCTGATTGGCTGACTGGCCTAGATATTGCCTTCACCCATTTCCATTGACCAGAAGGGGTCATTATCCGCCATTCAAGTTCATAGTTTTGCAGAGTTTGAGCAGAGTGGGTCATTGCTTGTTGCACATTGCTAATATCATCAGGATGAATATGGGCAAACATTAGTGATGCATCATTTTTAATCTGTTCCGGTTCTAAACCCATAACTTCTCGACATCCAGAAGAAGCAAAGGGAAAGAACATAATGCCATCAGGCTTGAGACAAAACTCATAAATCATTCCTGGTACATTATCTGCCAGTCGTCGCAGCCGTGCTTCAGTTTGATGTAAAGCAGCGGTTCGTTCCTCAACTTTGTTTTCTAATTCTTCATTCAGTTGTCTCAGCGACTCTTCTGCTTGCTTACGCTGAGTAATATCTAGCAGTACCCCACAGAAAATAACCTCTCCTTGCTCATTTCGTGTCGGAGTTGAGTCTCCCTGCCACCACACAACCTCACCATTAGGTTTCACCAAACGTCCTTCATAATGCCAAGGTGTAGCATTTTCTACCGCATCTAATACTGAGGTGAGATGGTTCTCACGATCCTCTGGATGCACAAGCGCTATAAAACAATTTAAATCCTGCATCATTTCCGTTGCAGTGATGCCTGCAAGCTGCCAAATAAAATCGCTAATATAGTCCACTTTCCAAATACCATCACGGTTAGTAAATTGAAAAATTGCACCAGGCATATTAGTAGCGATATCCCGCAGCCGTCTTTCACTCTCAGCAGGCGTATACTCAACAAACAAACCCATTTGCTCTAAATTAAAATTGAAGCTATTTGAAGATTGAGCAAGTTCCAAATTAGCAACAATCCTACGTAGTTCTATCAATTCTTGCTGCAAAGATTCATAAGTATTTTTATCTACGCAAATAAGATTACCAGCCATAGTCTCATCGTTTGCCAGCTAGGGATTTTAAGTTAACTTAAGCTCTATATTTCCCAAACACTTACAGCAAACAACATGAAACCTCTTACAAAAGTTCTAATTTTTGCGCCTTTGCGTGTTAGCGAAGCGGGGCGTAGCCCGACAAAAAAATATCTATATTAACTCAACAACTCACCCAACTGATGCTGAATCAACAACCCCCTTAAAGTTGCATTTTCTGCCTTAATTGCATTATTCTCAGCTTCTAATTCACTGATTCGCGCTTTTAAAGCCTCCTTAGTTATACCTTGCCTATGAATAACCACTTCTTGATAAATTTCTAAATTAGCATCTTCATTCATCCATCGTTGATAAGTCTTAGTATGTTCTTGTACTGTATGTCCCATATAATCAGCCATCGTCTTAATCGGAACTCTCAAGCGATGTCCCCGGATTGCATAGGCGTGACGTAAATCATAGGGTCTAAACCCTATATTCGTCATTCTAAATTTGATGTGGAGTTTTGCAGTTTTATTACTTAGCGTACCTTCGTTATAAGGTAATCTCACATTCTTCAAATCAAATAATTCTATCCAATGAGGATACAGTGGAGGAATACCACAACTCCGTTCACCAGTCTTAGTACCACCTGTCAAATGGGGATTTAAATTTACCAAATGAAAAGTATTTGTTGGTTCTATAAACGCTGCAATATCTACAGCAAATAATTCATGAGGTCTTAAACCATAAGTTGCCAACATGCCATATACCCATTGCCATTGCTCTGGCTGTGTCAGATTGTCTTTACTAGCATATGCTGATAACTCCTTACCTATTTTGATAAATCCTTGCAGAATCTCCTCATCAATCGGCACTTTCCGAATAGCAGGATGAGGTTTAGGAGTAGCATACGCATCTATTGTTTTAAATCCATTAACACCACAAAATTCACAAAACTTTTTTAGTTGCCATGCTAAAAAAAACCTAGCCGAAGTATTAGGTTTAGTCTTTTCTAGCGCCTCTTCTAATGCTTGTAAAGTCATAGGCACGTCTTGCGGAAGTTTTTTGAGATGTCTTATGTAATGAGTTTCCCAAGTCCGTATCCCTTGCCTATTATGATCATGAGTTTTCCAAAATTCTTTTTCATATTCTGTAATCAACTCACTGATCAGCCGATTGGGCTTTAATTCATCTAATATCGCTATTTTCTGTGCTTGTTTACCCAGTAAATCCGGCGTCCATCGGAATTGTTTTGTAATTAATAATAAGTCTAACTCTCGTGCTTTTAAGATTGCCGTTTTCACACCAGCATCATTAGCAGTAAAACCAAATGAAATGGTATACTGCTTGTTAGGACTACCATTTTTACCAATATCACCTCGTCTACATGGAAAAGTACCTTGTAGACCAATAGATTTAGCGCTAGTAAGCTTAAGTTTAATTTTTACTTTATCTAAACTGAGTGCAAAATTAGCTTGCTGAATAGAATGTTTTATCTTGAGATAATCGCGCTCAATTTTAACGCATTCATCTGAAGCAGAAGATTTAGGCTTCCATTGCTTCCACTTAGAAGGCTCCCATTGCTCAATTGGTGTACCATCCCATTCACCTTTACGGGGGTCATACGTGTTAAATTCGTTGCTAGGCATATCTAGAAGGGGCTGAGGAAGGATTTTCACACCTTGGTTGTAGGTGCAAAGTATGGTTAGCTATTTTGAAAATAGGGAACAGGAAAACCTGGTAACTGAGTTTTTGATTGAATTTTAAAATTTTAGCCCATCTTGATTTTGAAAATAGCTAATACAAGTAACAAAGTAAAGCCTCGCAAAAAACTTTTATGCTTCAGGCTTCATCAACTAACCTAAAAATTACAAATTCATGTGGAATTTATACCAGCTATACTGAAGTTATAGAAAATGCATCAATAAAACTATGAGCAACATTATTTACACCACAAAAAGATATTTTTTACCTTTATTACTTGTAGCAGTTTTTACTAGTATTAGCAGTTGTAGTTCTAACACTACCTCTGGGAACGTTGATAGCGAAACACCAGCGCCTACGACAACACCCACTAGTACATCATCTCCAACGCCTATTCAAATACCCAACAATGCCTCATCTCCAACTCCTAAGCAAGTTCCAAATTTAGCTCCGTCGAAAGAAAAAACAACCACTCAAGAATCTCCTCAAGAAGATACGTCTTCCCCAACGCCTAAAGCTACCACAAATAAAACTACAGACGTCACTCTATATACAAGTGATGTCCAATGTCAAAAGCTAATTCCTCAAAAAGCTTCAGTGCCAGCAGAAGAACCTGTAACAAATGCCGTGGGTAAAATCATAGAACAAAGAGATACCAGCGATTTTAGTTTGTCTGGGTATCGTGTAAATGTGAAGAATGGTGTTGCTACGGTTGATTTGCGATTATCTCCTGAGTCCAAGCGACAGATAATTTCTCTTTCGAGTTGTGAGCAATTCGCTTTGTTTGGCAGTCTTCGTAAAACCTTGACTAGTAATGCCCAATGGAACATTAAAGAGGTTCGTTTTACCTCACGAGGCGAGGAAATTGTGTTTTAAATTTTAATTACAAGGTTTACCACATCACTACTGTCCATCTTGACTTTTATTCTCAGATAACAGCCACTGCTCCACTAACTCCGTCAAGATATCACTCATTTGTCGCTCCTGAGAAGCCGCCGCCGCCTTGAGTTGTCGATGTAGCTGCTTAGGCAGATATACAGTTGTGCGTGTATAATCTGAGCTAGTACTTTTACTCGCAGTAGTGGGTTTCTCATCCATGAGCTGCGGCTTGTCTCTTTGTTGACGACTACGAGCAGCATCAATTAAGTCATCAAAACGGCTAGTTTTCTTTTTATTATTCAAAGTATTAGAAACCACTGACTTCAATTTTTTTGAGTGTATTTTAATTACGAATTACGTTAGCGAAGCGGTAGCGAGTCCTCGATAGCGTTAGCGTAAAGCCTACGGCATAGCTTCGCTTAGAGCGACATAGGAGCGTCGCGTCATTACGAATTACGAATTAATATACTATTTCCTTGCCAACTTCGGCATAACATCGCCAGGCAATCTGGGCGTAGGGGTCTTTAACGGCATTTACAGGAACACCCTCTAGAGCTGCTCTTTGAAACACAGCCAACCGTCGAATTCCTGACTTGAATATAGGTAGTTTTGCTTGTTCTAGAGTTTCTCTGGCTTCTTCTCCCGCCTTATTTGGGTTCGGTGGTACCAGAGTTAGCAAAATTCGATAATTTGTTTTGAGTTCTTTGATTGCATCAACCATTTGTAATGTAGCAGCTAAAGCGATCGCATCGGGGGTGGTAGGTATTACTAACAAATCACATCCCTCAGCAATGGTTTTTAACTCATCTTGATCGGGTCTGGCTGGTGTATCAATAACAATATGTTCATAAAGTTTTGCTAAATGCACTCCTTGCTTTTCATCAGCAACCTTGAATGGCAAGCAACCCCGATTCGACCAATCCAATGCACTGCGATTAAGATCGCCGTCTACTAAAAGTGTGTCTGCTTTGTTTTGCAGGTATGTAGCTAGGTGTAATGCTGTCGTAGATTTACCGACACCACCTTTAAAAGCCGCTACAGTGATGATCATTTTTTCATGAAACGCAAATATTGCCAAAATTTTACTGCATATCTAAACATTTAGACATTTAGTTTTTGCATTTAAACATCTAGACATCTATTAAACATTTAAATGTTTATTGTACTGATAATAAGTATTTAAACTATAAATATGCTAAACATTAGTATACAAATTTTATTCAGTATTCATAAGAGATGTATGTATTAAAAATTTAATAAATACTTCAGTATTTTATGAGAAGACAGACGAGTTGAGCATTTCATTTGGTAATTGCCCAGCAAGGATTGCCAGATAGATAGACAGTTGAACCAAAAAGTTCTACAATTTGACTGATTGTGGTAAATTTACCTATTGCTCAATCAACACAAGCATAGTAAAGATTTTCTAGTGATTCTGTCCTGTTGAGGAAGCGCACTATTAAGATCAAAAAATCTTGAGTAAAGGACAGCAAACTATATGGATGTAAAGCTGATTTTAGTGGGATTAACAGTTATATTTACTCTTTCGTGCTTGTTCTTTGGCACAAAGAATGGCTTTTATGATTCAAAGAACTATCATGGCAATGGGTCTGCCCATTAAAAGAAGTCTGAGCTGAGGCTCCCTGCGCTCAGAACTTCGGAAAGGAAAACAGGCAAGAGGCAAATTCCCTAAGTATCTAGTTTGAGGGCTTCTCGTTACCCAACTTTTCCGAATTAGTGCGGGTTCGGTAACAATCAAAAATCCGCACGCTCAGAGTGTGAGGGTACATAACGAAATTTACCCACTAGGTCATAAAACCAGAATCTGTGTAATTCTTGGCTTTTGGGATATGTCCATAAAGATAAAGCTTGAGGGGAGCGGAGCATGAGGGATATGTCAGCATCCTCTCGCATTGATGCAAGCGAAGCAGGTCATGAGTTAGAGTGTTTGCCCTATAGTGTCCAGCATGACGATGAGGGCGTATGTTTATTAGTGAAGATGGGCCCACACCGCATTCTCTTAGATTGTGGTGTGGGTGATATTTCATTGTTGGCAAGGGGACTAACTAAATCAGCACGTCGCGGTAGTTCGCCCCTACCAGCGGATTTAGTTCTTATCAGTCATGCTCACCCAGATCATGCTAGAGGCTTACTGGCATTGCATCAAGCTTTTCCCATGTTGCCCATCTATGCCAGCGAAGTGACCAGCAAATTACTGTCACTTAATTGGCTAGACCAAGACCCTCAAAAAATTTCCCAATTTTGTCAAGCCTTACCGTTGCGATCGCCTATAGAATTCCAAGAAGGTCTAGTTGCAGAATTATTTCCCGCAGGGCATCTACCAGGGGCAGTAGTAATTTTACTTACCTACACCACCCAGCAGCGTACTTACAAGCTACTATATACAGGGGATTTCTTCTTGTCGAATTCCCGGTTGGTAGAAGGTTTGCGTTTAGAGGAACTGCGAGGATTAGACTTGGATGTGTTGATTATTGAAGGTAGCTATGGCACATCTCGTCATCCCCACCGCCGCCACCAAGAAAACCAACTAGCAGAGCGAATTAATCGAGCTATTGCTGACCATTGCTCTGTAATACTTCCCACACCTGCATTAGGGCTTGGTCAAGAATTATTGATGCTTTTACGTTCTCATCACCACTTCACAGGACGTGATTTAGATATCTGGGTAGATGGCGCTGTTGCTGCTGGGTGCGACGCATACCTAGAATTACTACCCCACCTGCCCTCATCGGTACAGAACTTTGCCCGCCATCAACCATTATTTTGGGATGAGCGGGTACGTCCCCGCGTGCGTCGTTTACAGCCAGAGCATCGTCTTAGCGTGGGGAACTCACCTTGTATCGTGCTTACCGACTCCATCGCTGATTTGAGCGATTATTGTCAACCAAGCACTGGGCCTTGGCTAATCCTGTTACCAGAAAGAATTGATATAAAAGTTAACAAACAATATTTTGCACCTACTACTGTTGAAACATATCTTCTTGCCCAGCATAGTGATGGCCCTGGTACCACCCAATTAATCCATAATTTGCGACCCCAGCATGTCGTTTTTGTTCACGGTTCACCTGCCTATTTAGCAGACCTAACCAGCTTAGAGGAGTTGCAAAACCGTTACCATATACATTCTCCAGCAGCTGATACTTGGGTAGGACTGCCAATTGGGGATACATTTTTACAACCAGCAGCACCAGAGACAAATTATGAAGGGGAATTAACAGAGTTAGGAACAGTCATCTCAATCACCCTGCCTGATACAATTACAACAGATCCGCGATGGCGACAGTTTGCGGATACTGGTTTAATTGAAGCTCGTTGGCAGGGTGAAGAATTAGTATTGAGAGGACTGACTCAACGAGAACTCCTCAACCAAAATAGCGATCGCCACGCCTGGGCTGATGTAGACTGTTGTGGGACTTGCCGACATCAAAGAGGACAGCGGTGTTGGAACCCTGCCTCTCCTTTATATAACTTCAAGGTGACTCTTGAAGGTTATTGCCCCGCTTTTGAGTGCTTAAATGATAGTCAATAGTCATTTGTCCTTCGTCCTTCGTTGTTTTGAACAAATGACTACTTGCCCTAAGCGAAGGAGAAGGGATGACAAATGACTAAATAACTACTCTGGATTAGAGTCAGTATAATGGTTGCGGATGCGCTCAGCTTCGGGGCAATCTTCAGTCAAAAGAGGTTCCACATTCCCACGCGGCACTGAAGCTAATTTTTGGGTTACAGCGCCAATACTTTCGAGGCGAACCATTTCCTCCCAAGAACAAATTTCGTCCTCTTCTTCTGTTTCATAGCGTAGGGTCACTAAATCTCCCTCGATGTCGATGATGCGGGCGCGCTCAATCCAGCGTTGCTGGTCCCGCAAGAAAACACATACCTCCCGCCCATCGCAACACAGTTGATAAATCTTGCGGTGTAGCATGTACTGCTTCTGCCTTTTTAAACAACGTAGTTAAACTTGTGAAAATTTGGGTCTTACCCCAGTAAATTACACCCATAGAAGGTTAATTTGATGGTTTAGAACAAATGCGTTTCATCACCCAACCCAAAAACTTGCTTGTAGTTGTCTAGTTTGAGTAAATCTTGGTTCATAAACCAATGGTTACTCTACCAGTTGAACTCAATCTCCTTATGGGTCGTTACCCGAAATGCCTGCTTCGTCGTAGAAGTCGAGCAGTTCAGCATTTGCTCTAACCAGCCTAGTATTAGTTGCTGGTAAGTCTCTCCTACCATTATGTAATAAAAAGTACTCCAAATCTAGCGTTGATTGCGGTTGTTTAAGTTGCCTGTTTGTAGTCATTGGCATTGCTAGGAAGTCCACGGACTGGGCTTTACTTTTACCCCTATCTACTTGATCTTAACTCATTCTCTTGTTGACCGAATGGTTTTAAACAATAACACTCAAAGAGTTTTGAGTTTGGGGCTTTGATCTGAGGTGTCGCTACCTTTGTCAATCAATAATACAGTGTTAAAGTCACAATTTGTGGAGGTATCAGCAAGATTTGTACGGAATAGGAAATTCCATAAGTTGATTTGAGGATGCTTCGCGTTTAATTTTACCTGCACGAATTGCATCGTATAATGCTGCGATCGCTGGTAAATCTTCAGTTTGATAGCATCTTGTCGCCAATACTTGATGGAGTAGACCCTCAGATTCAACACTAAGATATCCAGTTTGAAAAGCAGATTCAACGAGTGTGCGAATCATCATGATTAGGGCATGGTAAGCAATTTGTTCCCTACAGTATGGAACATCTGTGTTGGTGCATAGTTGACAGAAAACAGTAGTTTGTTGTGATTATAGCTACATATTTTTGTGATGAAAATCACACTTAGTCGCCAAAACGCTTACTTAGGAAGTATTTTTTAGCTTGTGTACTAGGAAATATTCAATACAAGTATTTTAAATAAATCTTGCAATACATAAATTTAAGAGATAAAAAATTTATGTAACATAATTATTAAAAAATCTAAAGTCAAGCAAAAAACTGGCGAAAATCCTCATCTTTTTGACTTAACTGTACCCAGTCTAAATTTAGAGACTGAAATTTTTGCACTAAGCGAGAGCAAGCAGGGCGTTCAGTCGCGTAATGCCCAGCATCAATTAAAATCAGATGGCGATCGCGGCTTTCTTGAAACTGATGAAATTTACAATCGGAAGTAAGATAAGCTTGAGCGCCAGTTTTGACTACCGCCGAGATAAAACTAGCCCCCGAACCACCCAAAACAGCAACTCGTGAAATTGTTTGTTGTAAATCAGCGGTTGGTGAAAAAATTAAATTTGGGGGAGCAAGTCGGGCTTGAATTGCGGCAAGCAACTCCTGTAACGTCAAGCATGGTTGTAATACACCAACACGCCCATATCCCAAACCTGCTTGTGTAGGTACGACGGGGGTAACTTGCTTGAGTTGTAAAATTTGAGCTAAAACATCAGCAGTACCGTCTTGTACTTGATCGAAGTTGGTATGGGCACTGTAAATACCGATATTTTTGGTAAAAGCTAAGCGTACCATTTCTGCGATCGCTTCACCGTTGCGTAAAGATTTAGGAGGAGAGAAAATTAGGGGATGATGAGCAAAAATTAGATTAGCATTGAGTGCGATCGCTTCTTGCATCACCGCTAAAGTTGGTGTTAAACACACCAACACCCGTGCATCCTCCTGCAACACCCCTGGTTCAATTTGCCATCCACAATTATCCCAGCTTTCACACCAAGCGGGATTTGCCCATTCCTCAAACCAGGTAATTAAATCAGCGATTTTCATCATGTAACATTCGGTAAGGAAACGATTTTTTCTCCCCTTATTCCCTGCCTTAAAAGCAGATATTCAATTTTAACGCTGAGTGCTGACGTATTTCTTGAAAAGGTTTATTCCACACAGGATATGCATTCCAATTCCATGCTGCCACAGGAACAATTTGTTTTCTAGCAAGATAAGTTAGTAAACGGTATTCGTCTTCCGGTTCACGGGAAAAGCCAAAGGGATTACGGAAACCTCCATCACACAGTTTATAGTGTGTGAGCTGATTAAGATTGATGCGTTGTAAAATTTCCTGGCCTCTTAGAAGTAAATTATCTAAAAAAATCAGACTAAAAGGTTCTACCTGTGCGCGAGTACGTGGTTCTTTTTTTACCCATCTTGCCCAATCAAATCCATATATAAAATCGTGAACATAACGAAAGCGGATTTCTGTTTTAATTCCGAACATTTCCGTTAATGACACCATCTTTTCCTCAAAAGACTTTAAAAAACAAGTAGCACCTTCATCTGCTGTTATAGCCTGTTTCAGCATACTACTTACCATAAAATCAAAATCCCAAAATATGTTTTCTGGAAAGTTTTGCAACTGAGCATTAACTATACTTTCTAAAGTATCTCGCACAGTAGTAATTAGCTGAACATCGGTAGTTGTTTCTGCAATCAAATTACCTAGTTCTGCAAAGCTCGTAATCAAAGTCTTTTGGGGATTGAGTGATAATGGATTGATAGATTGCTGAGCAAGTTTCTCATCAAGAAAACAGAAAGAATGAGCTAGCGACAGGTCTTGTTTCATATGATTTGAAGTAGCCCAAGTGGGTTACAATATGTATTAGTTTATATCTAAAAGCATAAAATTATTAAATTAATATCAATAAACTTAACTTCTGCCTTTACAATTAGATACTAAAACAGTAAGCATATATGCTTAAAATCAACAATTAAGATCCCCAACTTTTCAAAAAGTCGGGGATCTATAACTTTCAGCATGTTGGATTCATCTACAAAAATTAATAAATTGCTATCCCGAAATGTGAATAACTAGTTCTCTAAGGTGACTACGCTGACGATGTTCCCAAACATAGATTCCCTGCCAAGTTCCCAAAACCAAATAACCACGGTTAATAGGGATATGTTCTGAAGTATGAGTTAAGGCTGTGCGGATATGTGCTGGCATATCATCAGCACCTTCAGCATCATGAATATATTTGCCTGATTCTGGTACGAGGTTTGCCATAAAATTAGCTAGATCCACAAGTACATCAGGATCGGCATTTTCTTGAATAACTAAACTAGCAGAAGTGTGGCGTAAAAATAGGGTACAAAGTCCAGTTTCTACCTCCGACTCTGCAACCACCGCTTCAACTTTTGAGGTGATGTTGTGAAAAGATTTACCAGTAGTAGAAATTCTCAGTAGTTTTTGATAGTGAGTCATGGGGAATGTTGAGATATGGGCTTGCGCTTACTAGTTTCACTCTTTTGTGCGCTTGTAACAACAGATTGTTTTTTTAGTCCTAACTAATATAACGATTCGCAGACAAATCTCTAATTTCCTATAATTCGCTTTGACTTTCAAGTTGCGATACATTTCTGACGACGCGATTCACTAAACTCAAATAATCGTCTAGTTCTTCATATTCATCTATTTTTTTTATTTGGTTTGACAATATTTTATAACGGCACTAGCAATCACTTCGTTACCATCTTTAGCAATGGGTTGAGATTGCTTTGGTAGTTGAGGTAACTCATGCAGAAAATCCCAAGTTCCTTGAAAAAATTTAGCAGGTGTGAGGATTTGATGTTGGTTGTAATTAGCAATACCCTCAAGTAGAAAAGCTGCTTCGGCAAAGTCGTCGCGGGTAATAGTAACTATAGGTAATCCTAGTTTCGTGGCTTCTGCGAAAGTACCATAACCAGGTTTAGAAACAACTCGCCCACAAATAGGCATAAAATCAACAGGACGGTATTTGCGATCGCTAATTTTTAATAAATTCGGTAAATCAGGGGCAGATTGATCAAAAACGATAAATTGCCAATCGGGAAATTGTTTTAAATTATCGTAAGGAATCTGTTGTAAACCTAAGCCACCAAAGGTGAGTAAAATAGTTTTATCTGGCGGTGTAGTGATACCCCAACGTGAATGTAAATCATCAGCTAAGTAACGAGGATAACCACCAGTTAAACCAACATCGGTGATATTGTTAAAAGCCTGCATCGGTTCGTGGAAGGGAAGACGAAATAAGCGATCGCATTTTGCATACCACTCGCAAATCCAATCAGCAACAGCGATAAATTCACCTCCCCAATTGCGGTAAATTAAATCCCAACCAAAATTACTACTCATCCAGCAAGGAATGTTAGCAGCCTGGGCAAATCCAGATACAAGAAAAGGAATATCAGCCAAGATGAGATTGACTCGATTTTGGCGAATAAAATTCACTTCGGAAGCAATTAGCGAGTTCTGATTTTTCTTAATCTCCAACAACTTCTCTAAAGTTGCTTCTTGATCCATTGTGATACTATCTGTTTGCACCACACCCAAATCAAATGCTCGCTGACGATGGATAAAATCACCTTCTATATAACACTCTAGCAACCAACGTGGGGCAGTAGTCACCAAAATTAGCAGAGCTTCTGGACACAACTTCTGAATAGTTGCGGCTACAGATACCATCCTAGTAGCATGACCAAATCCGTGGTTGGTGATCGCTATATATATAATTGGACGTTCCATTTTTTTAGTTACTTGTACTGAGCGAAGTCGAAGTATTAGTCATTAATACCTGACTTATAAAATTGCTGAATTCCCTCGATTAATCGGTCGATTTCTGATTCTAAAGTTAGGTAATGGACGGTGGCGCGGATACAATCAGGGTCGGCAATCGTCCGAGTTAATATGTTTTGTAATTCTAAAAATTGCACTAATTTAGAACTGGCTTGGGGTTGATTATTAGTCAGTTGAAATGAGACGATACCGCCTTCAGGTGGAGAAGTTCGCAAGCATTTAACATTGGGTAATGCTGTCAACTTTCGCCAGAGATATTCGCTATTGTGGCAAATTTGCTCATAACATTCTTGTGGTGTTCCCCATTGCCGATGAATAGCGATCGCTTCCTTTAAACCAGCATACAGCGGCTGGGATAATGTAGATACTTCATATCGTCGCCCATCGGGAAACCAATCTATAGGCTGCCCTTGGCCATCTGTAACAACACCACGCAAACCAATAAACGTTGGGTTCAAACTTTCTCTTGCTTTTGGTCGCACATACAAGCCACCCGCACCCGCTGGCCCACATAACCACTTATGACCCGTGAACGCATAAAAATCAACTCCTAATTCAGTTAAGTCTAAAGGCAGCAAACCCACAGATTGAGCAGCATCTACCAATATTAAAGAGTGATTATTGCTGCATATTACCACAATTTTGTCAAGAGGTAAAACTTGACCCGTATTCCAAAAAACATGACTTAAAACTACCAAGCGAGTATTGGGGCGTAAGTGTTGGGCAATCACCGCTACAGGATCGCCCTCATTTAAAGTTGCCATCAAAGGGCAAGTAGTAACTTCCACAGCAAATCTGCGTGCAATTTCTTTGGCAGTAGCAATCACACCTGGGTGTTCGCAGTCTGTGAGTAACATATGGTCGCCAGCACGCCATTCAATACCCCACATGGCAATATTACAGCCAACAGTGACATTATCTGTTAAGGATATTGTGTCTATTGATACATTAAACTCCGAAGCGATCGCTTCTCTAATAATTTTCATCTCCGATTTCAGCCAAAGATAAGCCTCGTTACCAAAAGGGCCTATTTCCTGAACATAGGCTTGAAATTGACTCATAGTATCCATTGCCGCTTTGGGCATTGGCCCCTGTCCTCCATAGTTGAAATAAGCCTTATTTGCTAAAGCCGGAAATAACTCTCGATGGCGATGCAGCTTAGTTGATGATGCAGAAATACTAGTCATAATTCACAAGAGATATATACTGTTTACAAAAATTAGAGGAGTAAGGGTATAGGAGGGTCAGGGTGTGGAGGAGAGAAAAATCCATAATAGAATAGGGATTCTGACCGCTTTTGCTTTTTCACAGGAATGCAATCGCCACTTCAAGACTTGAGTCATCTGCTGTTCTCCCAGAATGTGCTAATTCTTGTTAGCTTAAAGGAATGTTAATTAATGCCGAACTCCTACTGCAATACCAACGCTGTAAACGCCGCCCTTTTTTGGACATCTACGGTGACAGAAGTCAGCGAGATGCTGTCAATGAGTTGCTACACAAGCTACAACAGGACAAAATCGCTTATCAACAGGGCTTTTTAAGACAGCTGACTTATAGTAAACCAGATTACTCATATGGAAACTGGGAAGCAGCAAAGGCAGCAACTTTACAGTTGATGCAGCAAGGAGTTGAATACATCCATAGAGGAGTACTGTTAGTAACTGATTCGGAGTACACCCTACTCAGTCGTCCTGATTTACTAGTCAAACAGCCAGGTGACTCCAACTTTGGAGACTGGACATATACTCCAGCGAGTATTGAGTTGGGTAAGCGCCCCAAACAAGAATATCAAGTTGTCGCCGCCTTTCACGCCCAAGTCTTAGCAACAGTGCAGGGAGTTGCACCCAAAACAGCTTGGTTACAATTGCGTACCAAGAACACGAGTTATGCAGTAGATTTGGAAAAATGGACGCCGCAGATGCAGCAGATTTTGCAGGAGTTTATTCAAGTTTTAGATTTAGCGGAAGCACCAGAAGCGTTTATTTCCCGTCAAAAGTGTAATCTTTGCCACTGGCATAGTCAATGTTATGCGATCGCTAAATCTCAAAAACATCTCTCCCTTTTACCAGGAGTTACACCCGTTCGCTACACTCAACTCCAAACCCTTGCCATCACCACGCTAGAATCCCTCGCCAATACCAACCCCATCACCTTAGAAGATTTGCCCGGTTTTGATGGTGAGGTAGCACCCAAACTCGTAGTACAAGCTCAATCTGCATTGGAAAGCCGGCCATTAATTTTACCCTATCCGCCACCAATAGAAGATATTACATTTACTGCCTCCATAGAGCTTTACTTTGATATTGAGGCACAGCCAGACTTAGATTTAGATTACCTTTTAGGTGTTTTAGTTGTTGATCGACAAGCTAATACAGAACAGTTTTATTCATTGTTGGCAGAAAAACCAGAAGACGAAGAACTAATTTGGCAGCAATTTTTAGATTTGGTTTGGCAATATCCCGAAGCGCCAATTTATCATTTTTGTGTATACGAATTTGATACAGTTAAACGGTTAGCAAAACTTTACCGCACTCCCTATTCCAGAGTGCAACCAATACTAAATCGGCTTGTCGATGTGTATGAACAGCTAACGCAAAGTGTAGCATTACCAGTTGAAAGTTACGCCCTCAAAGCGATCGCTCGTTGGTTGGGCTTTGAGTGGCGTGATCAAGAAGCCAGTGGTGCTAAGTGTATCTACTGGTATGACCAGTGGCTAGAAACAGGCGATCGGACTTTATTAGAAACAATCCAACGCTACAACGAAGATGACTGCCGCGCCACCCGTAGTGTAAAAGACTGGCTTGTCAAATTTTTTCAGCTTGCAGAATAATTTTAGGGACTTCCAGACCAAAAATATTCAATGAGAAAAACCCTTAACTTACCAAGAAATTATTTGTACTAACTATTCCCTGTTCCCTTCTTCAATGATATCTTGATTATGATTTTCTTAATTAGTCATACCTATCTATGCAGCTACTCCCAAAAATCTTCACCAAGTCAAAAATTCTGTACTTGTTTATCCTCACTCTAATTATTAGTATCTTATCTACAAACTTACCTACAAGCGCTGTTGAAATCAGCGAAATCAAATTTATCGGAGAAGCCACTATACCCAAAGGTCTGTTATTTCAAAAAACGGAATTAGGAGGTTTATCTGGAATTACCTATGATGCGAAAAATAACCTGTACTACACTATCTCTGATGATCGAGGACAAAAAGCGCCAGCCCGTTTTTACACCTTAAAAATTGATCTGAGTACAGATTCACTCAAACATAACGGTGTTATTCCTGTAGGCGTCACCACATTGTTAGATAAGAAGGGAAAAAAATTTGCTCCTGGTGAAACTGACACAGAAGGCATTGCTTTAACTAGTAAAACAACAGCGTTCATCTCTTCCGAAGGTGATGCTGAAAAACTCATTAATCCTTTTATTAAAGAATTCTCCCTATCTTCTGGAAAAGAAATTACAACATTGCCCATACCAGACAAGTTTCTCCCAGATAAAAACGGTAAAAGAGGTATCCGCAACAATTTGGCTTTTGAAAGTCTAACCATTACGCCTGATGAAAAGCATCTGTTTACAGCTACAGAAAATGCTCTGATTCAAGATGGTTTAGAAGCTAAACCTAAAATTGGTAGCTCCTGCCGCATATTACAATATAACCTGCTGAATAATCAGCCAGAAAAAGAATTTCTTTATCAAACTGAACCAGTCACACCTTTTTTGAATATAACTGGCAAGTTTGCTAGTGGTCTACCTGATTTATTTGCACTTGATAATCAAGGAAACTTCCTCAGCATAGAAAGGTCTTTTTCTGGTTTAGGTTTGGCTGTTTCTCTGTTTCAGATTTCCTTAGAGAAAGCCAGTGATATTCACAACATCAGCAGCCTTTTAGCAATTGACTCTCAAAAAATTAAACCAGTCCAGAAAAAACTACTCCTAGATTTGAGAACTCTAGACGTGTCGTTAGATAATATTGAAGCTTTAACTCTTGGCCCCAAACTATCCGATGGACAACGTGCATTAATTCTGGTCAGTGATAATAACTTTAATTCTCTGCAACGTAACCAAATACTAGCCTTTAAACTCAAAATCGAAACACCGCTAACGAGATTACTACGCCGCCTCATCCCCAATTTCAAACGCTAATACCAATTTTCTATGAAGGTGCGCCTTCAAAAATCCTCTGTGTCCCTTTGCGTTAAAAAAGCTTGCATTTGGAGCAGTTTTATTGACTCATACCATTTCACTTTAATAATTTCAGTATAATTACTGTCTTTACTAAGTAAATCAACCCAGCTTAGTCATGGTTTCAGTGTAATTTCTCATACAACATTCTTAATAAATATGTTACACAATTAAATGAAATTAAAAATAATTTAATTCCTACTAATAAAAAAAATTCAAATATTTTGCCAGCAATATTTTTAATAAATACCCTTTATGCCACAAGATAAAATTGAAAATATGGTCAGGCAAAAAGCTGAAGCAGACATTTATCTAGGAAAATTTTTAAACAATCGCTATGTCATTAAAGATTTGATTGGCAAAGGAGGTATGGGTAGAGTTTATTTAGCAGAAGATGCTGCTAAAGGTGGAACGCCAATTGCTGTAAAAATTTTATCACTAAGTTTAGCAAACCAGCAAATATCTCAACGTTTTACTAGAGAAATTTTTATTAGTGCCCAATTAGGTCGTAAAAGTAAACATATCGTCCGCGTATTAAGTTATGGCGTTACAGAAGATAAAGTTCCATACTATGTGATGGAATATTTGCAAGGTAAAAACCTCAAACAGATTTTAAAAATACAACCTTTATCAATCTCTAGATTTTTAAATATTTGTCACCAGATTTGTTTAGGTTTAGAATGCGCCCACCAAGGGATTAACTTTAAAGGTGAAATTTATCCCATAGTTCATAGAGACATTAAACCTGAAAACATATTTATTGGAGAAGATAGCAACAAAGAAGAGATAATTAAAATACTCGATTTTGGCATTGCCAAGTTTCTCACAGAGCGTAGTGGGATGACACTTACCGATTCCTTTATTGGCAGTTTACCATATTGTTCTCCAGAACATATGGAAGGGCGAAAACTGCTGGATGTACGTTCTGATATTTATAGTTTAGGAGTGCTGATGTTTGAGATGCTAACAGGAAAACATCCATTCCAAACAAAAAGTAACTCTTTTGGCAGTTGGTATCAAGCCCATCGCTTTCAAACACCACCTACACTTGAAGAAGTAAATCCACAAATAGAAGTACCGCAGGAATTACAAAAACTATTGATGAGTTGTTTAGCAAAAGAAGTAAGCGATCGCCCACAAAGCGTCAGTCAAATCATCACTTATTTAGAAAAAGCAAAAACTCAAATCTATCAAAATTATGACAATCTTCAAATTACTCCACCAGTGCAATTAATACCTGCAACTTCATTATCAGAAAAAGAATGTTTACAAAAAATCTGGCCTAAAAACAAACCAATCGCACCAATTGGTTTTCCTCATTTATTACATACTCAACAAGGCACTATCCCAACCTTTTGGGCAATGTTACCTAAACAAGAAATTGCCAAATTTATAGACAAAAATCATGGAACTGAATTTATTAGTAAAATGAATGTCTACCCCATGTTGATGTGGGTAACAGTTTTATATAATGCTCACATAAATTTAACAAGATGGCTATTTTATTTTTTAGATTTAAAAGATAAAAAAGGTCAAAGTTTAGTGCGTACTTTAGTAGAAGTAGGTTACTATCACCTGTTATTTTTTCCTTTAGAAGAACCAAAAAAATGTTCTCATGTCATAACCTTAACTCTTACAGCTAGCCAACGCCAGCTACTAATAGATTGTTTAGACAAGAGTCAAACATCAACAGGGTTTATTTTACCTAATCAAGCAAAAAATATTTTAAAATCAGAATATGAAAAGCTAAAATCTGAAATATTACAAAAATTGTCAGCACATGAAACCCAAGAAAAAGTAAACTTAAAATCTTGGATGATTAAATTAATGAATTCGTTTTTAAATTTTTATCGTATTCTTTATAGAAATTAAACTATTCTAAATATTAGAGGTTATGAAGGTGAATCAAAGCCCAATTGCGTCTCCAATAAGTAAGGAGTTGCTTGCTAATCGTTATCAACTCAAGCAGTTAATTGGCAACGGTGGCATGGGTGAAGTTTTCTTAGCAGATGATATTTTATTAGGGATACCAGTTGCTATTAAGTTTTTAGCTCAAACAGTTGCTAACACCAAAATGCAAAAAGACTTTGCTCGTGAAGCTTTAATGAGTGCAGCATTAAGTCAAAAAAGTATACACATTGTGCGAGCTTATGATTATGGTTTACGTGATAATGGCAATCCATTTTATGTTATGGAATATTTATCTGGTAAAAGTTTAAAAGAGTTAATGCCGTTAAATTTACCCACATTTTTAACTTTGTTCCGCCAGATTTGTTTAGGTTTGCAATGCGCTCATCAAGGCATCGCTATAGATGGCAAGATTTATCCGTTAGTTCATAGAGATATTAAACCAGCCAATATATTAGTGATTCCTGATCCGATATTAGGTCAATTAGTCAAAATTCTAGATTTTGGCATAGCTAAATTTTTAAACTACGCTACAACAATTAGCACAAATCGAGGATTTAATGGGACTTTACCTTACTCTTCTCCTGAACAATTAGAAGGGGAAGAAATAGACAGTCGCTCTGATATTTATAGTCTGGGTGTCATGATGTTTGAGATGCTGACTAGCAAAAAACCTTGGCAACCAGAAACTGATTATTTTGGCGCTTGGTATAAAGCACATCACTTTGAACCACCACAAGCGATCGCAGATGTAAATCCCACTCTCAAACTACCTCAAAAGCTCAATGATTTGATCATGGCTTGCCTTGCTAAAAAAGCAGGCGATCGCCCGCAAAATGTCACAGAGATTCTGCAAGTTTTAGAAAGTATCGCTCAGTTTAAATCTCTCAACTTACCCAGCAGTTTATCCTTTAAATCTCCAGATTTTACGCCAAACTATTGGCAACTTTTATGGCCGCAAAATAAACCCATTCAAGAAATCGTTTTTCCTCAACTTCTTAACATCAAGCAAAGTTTTGTGACTACAGTATGGCTGATGTTACCTCAACAAGAAATCAAAAACCGTGCCGTTTCCACCCTCCATAACCAATTTATTTTTATTACATCTCCACACCCGATGCTGCTATGGGTTACAGTCCTCTACAATCGCCAACTCGGCCCCAAGTGGCTACCCTGCTATTTAGATATGCAAAATCCCCAAAATCATCGCTTAGTGATGTCTTTGGCTACACAAGAACATTACCCTTTGATTTTCTTCACCTTGGAAACACCCCACTCTTGCACCAACGTGATCAGCAGCCGCATCGACTCCACTCAGCGGCAAAAATTGCAAACTTGGGTAAAACAATGCCAAAACTTACCCCCCTCATCTCAAGCCCAGTTAAGCAAACAGCTGCTAAAGCAGCAGTATAAGCAAATGCAGTCCCGGATATTGCAGCATTTAGAACCAAAGCCACAGGTTATCGCATCGAGTTCAAATGCTAAAAGAGGGAACAGGGAATGAAAAGTTCCGAATCAAGTAGTAGAGATTAAAAGCACTTGACAAAGAGAAAAAAAACAGCCATAATAACAAAGTTGCTAAACAAGGGACTGTAGTTCAATTGGTTAGAGCACCGCCCTGTCACGGCGGAAGTTGCGGGTTCGAGCCCCGTCAGTCCCGTTTTAAGTTATAAACTTAGCTGCCCAAAAACAGTAACAACTCACAATAAATATAACTATTCACCACTCCCTACTCCCCACTCCCAAACTGATATAGTTGTCATGCTTTGCGAAAGAGAGATTGAACTGTGACTGTTAGAGTCCGTATTGCTCCGAGTCCAACAGGTAACTTACACATTGGTACAGCCAGAACATCTGTTTTTAACTGGCTGTTTGCCCGCCACCATGGTGGAAAATTTATTCTGCGAATAGAAGATACAGACCTAGAGCGATCGCGTCCCGAATACACCGAAAATATTCTTGAGGGGCTACGCTGGCTAGGCTTAAATTGGGATGAAGGGCCATTCTTCCAATCCCAACGTCTGGATTTGTATAAAACAGCAGTGCAAAAACTGCTTGATCAAGGATTAGCTTATCGCTGCTATACCACCCCCCAAGAACTCGATACACTCCGAGAAGCCCAAAAAGCCAGAGGCGAAGCCCCGCGCTACGACAACCGTCACCGTCACCTCACCCCAGAACAACGCGCCGCTTTTGAAGCCGAAGGTCGCTCTTATGTGATCCGCTTTCAAATCGAAGATGAGCGGGAAATCGTTTGGGATGACTTAGTACGCGGTAAAATGACTTGGCGGGGTAGCGATTTAGGTGGCGATATGGTCATCGCCCGCGCTTCCGAAGAGGGTACAGGTCAACCACTATATAACTTTGTCGTTGTGGTGGATGACATCGACATGCAAATTACCCAAGTGATTCGGGGAGAAGACCACATAGCCAACACCGCTAAGCAAATTCTCTTGTATGAAGCTTTGGGGGCAAAGATCCCAGAGTTTGCTCACGCACCATTGATTTTAAACATGGATGGGCGCAAGCTATCCAAGCGGGATGGTGTCACCTCCATTTCCGAATTTAAGCAAATGGGCTTTACTGCCGAAGCTTTGGTAAATTACATGACATTACTAGGTTGGTCTCCCCCAGATTCGACCCAAGAAATATTTACCTTAGAAACAGCAGCTAAAGATTTTAGCTTTGAGCGAGTCAATAAAGCAGGCGCAAAATTTGACTGGGCCAAGCTCGACTGGTTAAACAGTCACTATATCCACAGTATGCCAGTAGATCAACTCACAGATTTACTCATACCTTATTGGCAAGCCGCTGGGTATAAATTGGATGCAGAACGCTCTCGCTCTTGGTTAGAGCAGTTAGTAGCTTTAATTGGCCCTAGCCTAACTCGATTAGTAGATGCTATCGCTATGAGCCAGTTGTTTTTTAGTGAAACAGTAGAATTTAGCGACGAGGCTATGCAACAGATCAAGCAAGAAGGTGCTGCTGCAACACTCAAAGGAATTATTACAGCCTTAGAAAATCAACCGCAATTGTCACAAGACTCAGCTCAAGACATTATTAAACAAGTAGTGAAAGAGCAAAACGTGAAAAAAGGCTTAGTCATGCGATCGCTCAGAGCAGCTTTAACAGGAGATCTGCATGGCCCCGATTTGATCCAATCTTGGTTATTACTGAATCAAATTGGTTTAGACAAGCCGCGCTTGCATAGAGCAATCACAGAATAATGCACCAACAATAACATCTGTAGAGACGCGCTATTTGAGGCGTCTCCATACCAAAATTATCGAAGCTACGTTTAATCTGAACTTCTTCACGTGCAAATGGACTAAATACGTTTAAATAATTCGTAATTCGTAATGACGCGACGCTCCTGTGTCGCTAACGCTTCGCTATCGAGGACTCGCTACCGCTGCGCTAACGTAATTCGTAATTAAGTTTTGTAATAGGGATTTGACCCCAACACAAAACTTGCCGGTTATAGAACCGGGGGACTTAAACCCACGGAACTTGTTAAAAGGCTTGTATTGAATGCAATACAGGCTTTTAATTGAGAACTTTAGCCGCTCACAATCCCTGACCATTGAACTTTTTTCTCTTGCTCACGGCGGTAGGAAAAGAAATGCTCTGGAGTTTGATAAGTACAATAAGGAGCGATCGCCACTTGTTCTGCACTAATCCCTAAGCTTTCCAACTGTAAAGCATTTACCCGTCTAACATCTAGCCGTACCTTTGTTGGGTTGGGATCTACCAGCAAGGGAGAATTTGGTAACTCATATAATGCTTTTATAATTGAATTTTCGTCTTCATGTGGTATAATGCTAGCCCCGACTTCGGCAGCCACCTCAAGAGAGACTTGGTAAACTTCGCCAGCGATCGCTGGGCCCATAGCGATGCGTAAATCATCTAGTTGACTACCTTGAGCCTTGAGTTGGGCGATCGCTTGGGGGACAATTTTTTTTGCTGTACCCCGCCAACCCGCGTGCAGTGCTGCCACCCGTCGAGTTTTCACATCCCCAATTAACACAGGTGTACAGTCAGCACTAGCTACCCACAAAGCTTGCAGAGGTTGTTCGCTAATTAAACCATCTGCCTCAGCCAAATTATCCTCACCCCTGCTCATGCTGTCAATTTCTTGTGGGGTAAGAACAGTATTGCCATGTACCTGTTTCAAGCGATAAACTGAAGCCTCTGGTAGCAGCACTTTAGTTAACTCTTGAGGCGATCGCGGCCAAAAATGGTGCGTCAAAAAACCGTGATGCCAGTATTCTAGGATACTACAACTCAAGTAGGGTATTCCTTGCCAATTGTGCCAGTGCCAAGTGTGCATCTTGAACCAAACCTAAAGGTCAAGTAAAAAGGATTCGGGATCGGGGGCCCCGAGTTCCCCATAACCACGACCAACTAATGCTAACTTGAACAACGGAATTTGGGGTAACTGCTGTGGAATTTAATCAGCAAAAATTAGAAGCAGCCCTAAAATCTGGGCGTAAGCACAAATCTTTGGCATTTTCTGTGCATATTTTTAATAGCCTTCCCTCTACAAACCAAACCCTTTGGAACTTACTTAACCAAGGAGCTGAACAAGGTTCTGTAGTCATTGCCACACAGCAAACAGCCGGACGAGGACAATGGGGACGCCAATGGATTTCTCCTTCTGGAGGATTATATCTTTCGGTAGCGATCGCTCCTAAAATAGATGCTAGCGACAGCTACCAATTAACCTTGGCTACTGCTTGGGGAATAGCTTCTCAACTACGCCAGTGCGGCGTCAGTGTGGGGATTAAATGGCCCAACGATTTAGTTTTAAATGGTCGTAAACTAGGCGGCATTCTAACAGAAACCAGAGTAAACAACGGTAAAATCACACAAGCTGTGATTGGTGTTGGTATTAACTGGATAAATCCAGTCCCGGAAACTGGAATCAATCTAGAATCTTGGCAAACTTCGCAACATTCCAAACCAATATCTTGTCTAGAAATGCTAACCTCTACAGTTTTACTAGGAATAGAATCCGGTATGGAGTGCCTCTGCCAAGAAGGAATAAGCATACTCTTATCTCGTTATTTAGACTTGCTAACGAATATGGGCGATCGGGTTTACGTCAATCATCTTTCAGGCACCGTAATTGGAGTCACCCCTCAAGGAAATCTCAGAGTAAATTTCAAAGCAAATGAGTCAAATGAACTAATAACATCAGAAATTTCCATTGAACCCGGTACAATCAGTTTGGGTTACTATAAATCTTCCCTTTAACTTTCAGCTTTGTTCCAAGCTCTGGTACTGGGGACTAGGGACTAGTAACAATTCTCCTATTCCCCATTCCCAATTCCCTCTTAATTTACACACAACTGAGAGAACAAATGACGCAGCGCAATCACACTGCCCATAACCGTTTGCACAAATCATGGCAGCGAAGTCTAAAAAAAAGACGCTTGGCGTCTAATTTATCAGCCCAGAGTCTCTGTTGGCTCAGTAGCTTTAGTCTCCTCAGCGGCGGCTTCGTGTTTGCCCAAACGGAAACATCAATAGATAACATTGTTCCTACTATTGAAAGTTCTCAACCAACAGCAATTACAAATCCAGTTAAAAAAGAAACAGTAGCGCCACAAGCAACTCAAACACAGCCAAACTTTTCAGGGCGGCGAGTCAAACTCAGACAAAGATTACGTCAACCAGAAGTTTCTCAATCAAAACCCAAGGTTGAAATTATTGCACCCGCCACAAATACCAGACTGTCAAAGCCCCAGGTAGAAGCTTCACCAGTCGCACCTGTAAAGATTACAGAACAAAAACCAGCGACTCCACTTCGCCCGATACCTGAAAAACTTCCAGAAGTTGCCCAACCATCTAACTCCAACAGCACTGTAGGCGCAACAACAGGGAAAACAAAAGATTACAATAACGCCTATATTGACCCCACCAATTACAACACTGGTGCTACAACTACTTACCAAGCACCAAATTCTGTAATCATTACAGAACGTTCTAGTGGTTGTCGAACCATTGTGCCAGCAGGGCAAGGTTTATTAGGCGGCGTTTGCGCCAAAGTACCTGCGCCAACTCAGCGCGTAGTTGATGCTAATGGCAAACCAGCGCCTAGTTGGCTCAGAAGAAGTCAAAACGCTCAATTAGCAAATGTTCCCACAGCGAGGCAGGTAGTAGCAGCTACTAACAACAGTAGTTGGCGTGCTACTCGCACTGATACTGTTGGTGTCACCAAAACCGCCTATCGCCCGAACCGATTTATCCCCAATCCCGGCGAATTTAACACCACAAGAGCAAGTTCATCCCCCATCGCGCCCAGTGGTGGTACTCTACCGCCACCAATGGCAGCAGGTAACGTTGCACCCCGCCCCAGCACCGTAGCTTACGACTTTCCTCTGGCATCGGTGTTGCCGCAAATCCCCTACACCGGCGCAGTCGCCTATAACGGTAGCGGTATGATGTTCCCCTTATCTGTACCTGCACCAATTACCTCTTTGTTTGGTTGGCGCGTTCATCCCATCTCAGGCGATCGCCGCTTCCACGCTGGTACAGACTTAGGTGCCCCCATGGGAACACCAATCTTAGCAGCCGCCAGAGGTCAAGTGGAAACCGCTAATTGGCTTGGTGGTTATGGTTTAACCGTAATCATCAATCACAGTTCCGCTCAACAAACCCTCTACGGCCACATGTCAGAAGTCTTTGTCCAACCCGGTCAAGTGGTAGAACCAGGAACTGTCATCGGGCGAGTTGGCAGCACAGGTAACTCCACAGGGCCTCACCTGCATTTTGAAGTCCGCCACTTAACACAAGACGGATGGGTTGCTGTTGACTCAAGCGTACAATTACAAGGCGCCCTTAGTCAGTTAGTCCAAAGCACGCAAACAGCGCGGGTAATTCAGCTGCCAGATAGGTAGGAATGGGGAGTAGGGAGTAGGGAGTGGGGAGTAGAGTGGATGCACTTCTTTTATCAAAGACGCTACGCATAGCTTGCTTCCCCTATGGGGTACGCTCAGTGAGTAAAAGATGAGGGGGATGAGGGAAAAATTTTCTTTGCGTTCCCGCGTCCCCGCGTCCCCATTACGAATTACGAATTCCCCAATCACACATACCCGTGTTCTGCAAGGAATGCGGGTGTTATATCATATAGACTGGCGTTATCTGTGGTGTGTTGGTTGCCAGGATGCAGGAATTTCTCTACATATTTGCCAAGAATATCTCCTTCCAAATTTACCAAACTGCCAGGAACCAAATAGCGGAGATTTGTCTCGGCATAGGTTAAAGGAATGACAGCTACTGTAAATTGAGATTGTTCTGGCTCATATGCGGCTACTGTAAGGCTAATACCATTGACGGCAATGCTGCCTTTCAAGACGATATACCGAGCGATCGCCTCAGATGCCATAAACGTCATTTCCCAAGAACTAGCCGTTTCCTCTACTGCTAGCATTCGACCTATACCGTCTACATGCCCCATAACAAAGTGACCACCAACCTTGCCACCTAAGCGCAGTGACGTTTCTAAGTTGACGTATTTTTGTGCTGTTTGCTCACTTCCCAAAGTCGTGCGGCGCAGAGTTTCTGGTGAGGCTGTAGCAATAAATCCGTCTTTTAAAACTTCTTCAACCGTCAAACAAACGCCATCTACGGCTACGCTGTCACCGCAAGCTAGATCCTGCATAATATCAACAGACGACTGACTTACACAAGTAATTTGCCAAGAATCGCCCTTTGAGGGTTTCATCGTTCCTAAAGCTTGGATTAATCCTGTAAACACGGCTTTTTTGCAAAACTAACTCTATTTATCGCCTAATTTTGCCAGAAATTAACTAGTAATTCTCACAAGAATGTTCAAGTATTGAGTATAATTTCTGACTTTTTCTGATTAAAGGAATATTAACACATTCGCATCCTTCACAAGGCATACTTGGTTAAGAAGGTTATTGTCTAAGTAGACCAATTTGACTTACTCTGGTGTTCACAACAAGTTCGGAGTTTAATAGAAGCAATTATAGAAAACAATGCCTATGTTTATTATTTTCGTCTATTTACCCCAACTAGGGTATTATTTGTTACAAAATAACCAAGCGCTCAAAGGATTTTAGAGGCTGAGCCAATGATTGAAATGAAAGTCGCTGGCATAGCATTAGATGCCATAACTCGCAGTCCGATTGTACTTTTGAAAGATGCTTCAGATCGGCGTGCTTTGCCAATATATATTGGTCAGGAACAAGCTAGGGCAATTATGGGCGCACTGGAGAATCAAAAGCCTCCCAGACCATTAACTCATGACTTAATTGTCAATATTTTTGATGGCTGGAACATGACTTTAGAGCGAGTTATTATTCATTCCTTGCAGAAGGATACATTTTATGCAGCTTTGATTGTCCAACAAGGTGAGATTAAAAAAGAAATTGATGCACGTCCTAGCGATGCGATCGCTATTGCCCTCCGTACAAATACCCCTATTTGGGTAATGGAAGAAGTAATTGCTGATGCCTCAATTCCTGTTGATCGCGATGCTGACGAAGCTGAACAACAAGCGTTTCGTGAATTTATATCAAATCTCCGTCCTGAAGATTTGATCAAGCGCTTTGGTAATGGCGATAGCTAAGAAAGTGCTGAGGTATGAGAGAGATGAGGAGGATAAGGGAGATAGGGGAGATGAGGAGGATTAGGAAGTAATTCCTCCCTTGTTCCCTTACTTCCTCATCGCTTTCAAAAATTTCTACTAATAACAATTTGCCCAATCAGGTATTATTTTAAGAGCTAACGTATTGTAAATCAGTAGATCGTATTTTTTATATGTATCTTAATAACAAATTATGAATTACAAAAACAGGGAGTAGGGAGTAGGGAGTAGGGAGTAGGGATACAAAAACATTAAAAACTGTCTTTTGTGGGTCATTGCCCACTGTTAGGAAAAGATTTGTGCCGAGATTGCTTGCAACGAGGCACAATGCGTCCTGACTTCAATCCCACGCCTTAAGGCGTGGGTTCCCTACTCCCTACTCCCACATCGCCACTCCCTCTGAAGAATTACAAATTATTAAATAATGCAATACCGACGCTTTGGGAAAACGAATTTACACCTTTCTATCTTTTCGTTAGGAACAATGCGCTATTTGGCAGGTGGTGAAAATGCTCAGCAGACCATCAAACAAGCCTTAGCATTGGGAATTAACCATATAGAAACTGCCAAGGGCTATGGCAAGAGTGAGAAATATCTTGGTAATGCGCTGAAAGCTGGTTTGTCATTACCTCGTTCTCAGCTTTACATTACTACCAAAATCCCACCCACAGCTGATGCTGACACAATGCATCGGTGTATTGATGAATCTTTAGAACGATTACAGCTAGATTATCTCGATTGTTTGGGAATTCACGGCTTAAATACCTGGCAACATTTGGAATGGGTACAAGCTAAGAATGGCTGTATGCAAGCAGTGCAAGAGGCTATTACTGATGGTCGGGTGCGACACGTTGGTTTTTCCACCCATGGGCCATTAGAGATAATTTTAGCGGCAATAAACACAGATTTTTTTGCATTTGTCAATCTGCATTATTACTATTTTTTTCAACGCAATGCACCAGCAATTCAGCTAGCTGCGGAAAAAGATATGGGTATTTTCATTATTTCTCCTGCTGATAAGGGAGGACGCCTTTACACACCGTCGCAAACTTTGAAAGACCTGTGTCAGCCTTATTCACCGCTGCACTTAAACTATCGATTTCTACTAAGTGACACTCGGATTACTACATTAAGCGTAGGGCCAGGAAACCCAAATGAATTAATTGAGCCTTTGCGAATTGTTGCTCAAAATAATGAGTTAGTGCCAGAAGAAATATCTATTTTTCAACGTTTAGAAAATCATCAAAAAAACGTTTTGAAAACTGATAAGTGTAGTCAATGCTATGCTTGTTTACCTTGTCCAGAAAATATTAACATTCCAGAGGTTTTACGCTTACGTAACCTAGCAGTAGCCTACGATATGACAGAGTATGGACAATATCGTTATGGAATGTTTGAAAATGCTGGTCATTGGTTTCCTGGAATGAAAGCGAATCGTTGTACAGAATGTGGTGATTGTTTGCCGAAGTGTCCAGAGAATTTAAATATTCCGACTTTGTTACAAGATAGCCATCAAATATTAAATGGAAAAACGGGTAGGCGGCTTTGGACGTAAGTATTCAAATGAATATTTATCTAGAGTAATAGCACTAAGATAACAGCTAGTATCTTACTCTTTGTACAAAGAACTTAACACACAAATTAATCACGTTAGACTATTTATTATAAATTAGTAAAATTTCTTGAGTGCGATCGCTACTCAATAAAACTATGCAAATAACACAACAACGATACTACACCCCAGAGGAATATCTGGAATTAGAAGAGATTGCTGAGTACAAAAGTGAATATATTGATGGGCAAATAATTCCTATGGCAGGTGGAACGATAAATCATAACCAAGAAGATAAAGCGATCGCTCTTGTAACTGTACCCTTTGAAATTTCCTTGCAGTATTTATACAACAAAATGAACTTTGATTTAGTTGAGTCAGAAGTGCAAAACGTAGATATAGAGATATGAAAGCATAACTAGTCTTGGCGGGTAATGTACACACAATATTTTTGCAAGTGAATTGACACACAGAAGATAGCGATCGCCCCCTTCCCCCATCAAGTTAGATAAAATCACTATGGTGCTAGTTAACCTCCAAGTTTAATGAAAAGCGATCGCCCACATACCTCTCAACTTTCCCTGAAACGTCCGGAACTACTTGCGCCAGCAGGTAACTGGGACTGTGCCAAAGCTGCTGTAGAAAATGGGGCAGATGCGATTTACTTCGGCTTGGAAAGGTTTAACGCCAGAATGCGGGCACAAAATTTTACAGAGGCTGACTTACCACGCTTGATGCAATTTCTGCACCTGCGGGGAGTTAAAGGTTATGTCACCCTCAATACACTCATCTTTCCTCAAGAACTGGCCGAAGCACAGCAATATCTCCGTACAATTATTACTGCTGGTGTAGATGCGGTGATTGTTCAAGATATAGGTATATGTCGGTTAATTCGACATCTTTCACCCGATTTTCCGATTCATGCCTCAACTCAGATGACCATCACCAGTGCCGCTGGGGTAGAATTTGCCAAGTCTCTCGGCTGTCAGTTGGTGGTATTGGCCCGTGAATGTTCTCTAAAAGAAATTAATAAAATTCAGCAGCAAATCACTCAACAGAACATTTCGTTACCTCTTGAGGTTTTTGTTCATGGTGCTTTGTGCGTGGCATATTCCGGTCAATGTTTGACGAGTGAGGCTTTGGGTGGACGTTCTGCTAATCGAGGTGAATGTGCCCAAGCTTGCCGGATGCCCTACAATTTAATTGCTGATGGGAAAGTTGTAAATTTAGAGAACCGTAAATATCTACTTAGTCCTCAAGACTTAGCTGGACTAGAGGTATTGCCAGATTTGGTCACATCAGGAGTTACTTGCCTCAAGATTGAAGGTCGTTTGAAAGCCCCAGAATATGTTGCTAATGTTACCCGTGTATATCGGCAAGCATTGGATCGCGTAATGATAGCATTTGAGAAAGACGCGGGGACGCGGGGACACGGGGACGCGGGGACGCGGGGACGCGGGGACGCGGGGACGTGGGGACGCGGGGACGTGGGGACGCGGGGACACGGGGACACGGTGAGGAAGTCGGAGTCTTGGCGGTTCCCGTCGAGTCCGAACTTCCGAAACCGAAGGGGGATGCAAGGATGCGAGAACATTGAAAATTCTTTCTTTGCGTCACCGCGTCCCCCACTCTCCGCGTCATCTACAGCGGATGAACACTACAACCTAGAGATGGCATTTTCTCGCGGGCTTTACACAGGCTGGTTTAGCGGCATTAATAATCAAGAACTCGTTCATGCCCGTTTCGGTAAAAAGCGCGGTGTTTATCTGGGTGAAGTTACTCGCATTTGTAACGAACAGGTGACGGTCAAATTAGAAGCGCCTGTCAAACCGGGAGATGGTATTGTTTTTGACTCTGGCCATCCTGAAGCCAAGGAAGAAGGAGGTCGGGTTTACGGAGTTGTACACAAAGGTAAAAAAGCTGTATTAACCTTTGGACGGGATAATTTAAACCTACGTCGGATACATGTAGGTGACAAGGTTTGGAAAACTAGTGACCCTGAACTCGATAAGCAATTACGCCAGAGTTTTGCTGGTGATACCCCTCAATTTCAGCGTCCTATTTATATAGAGGTTCATGGGGAAATTGATCAGTCACTTGTAGCGATCGCTCGTGATGAACTCGGTAATATTGTACAAGTAGAATCAGTAATATCACTCGTTGAAGCCCACACTAAACCTTTAGTTCAAAACCGTTTGCAAGAACAATTTGGTCGTTTAGGCAACACCCCCTTCTATTTAGGAACCCTCACCAATCACCTAGCTGGGTCTTTAATGCTACCCGTGAGTGAGTTAAATCGAATACGCCGAGAAATAGTCACCCAATTAGAAGAGTTACGAAGTCAACCCAAACGTTGGCAACTACAGTCTAACGTCTCTTTCCAAAACCTACTCCCCCCCTCATCCCCCAAACAAGAAGACAAAGACATATTCCCCTCCTGTCGGAGACACTGCGCGGACGGGTTCGGAAGTGACGCTCCTACGTCGCTACCGCTAACGGACTCGACGGGAACCGCCAAGACTCCGACTTCCTCACCGTGTCCCCGCGTCCCCGCGTCTCCCCCATCCCCCTCACTTATCGTTCTAGTCCGCAACCTCAAGCAACTTCAAGCAGCACTTCAAGCCGGAATTCAGACACTTTACTGTGAATTTGAAGACCCCCGCACCTACCGAGAAGCACTACAACTAGCACACCGCCGGGGAACCTCCTCCATTTGGGTAGCGCCTCCCCGAATTTCCAAACCAGGGGAAAACTGGATTCTGCAACAATTACGTGCATGTGAAGCGGATGGCTATTTAGTACGTAACTACGATCATTTACAATTCTTTGGTGCAGACCGCTGTGTAGGAGATTTCTCGCTTAATGTTGCCAATCCTTTAACAGCTGATTACCTGAAAAATCATTTTGGCTTGCAAAGGGTAACGGCGTCCTATGACTTGAATATTAACCAGTTGGAAGATCTGCTAAATAGTTCTCCTCCTCAATGGTATGAAGTGACCATTCATCAACATATGCCCATGTTCCACATGGAACATTGTGTTTTTTGTGCCTTTCTTTCTACAGGAACGGATTATACAAATTGCGGACGACCTTGTGAGAAACATGATGTGAAATTAAAAGATCGCGTTGGTAGCGAACACATCCTTAAAGCTGATACGGGTTGTCGCAATACTGTATTTAACGGCACTGCTCAAACTGGAGCCGAGTACGTACAGCGTCTAATAGAGCTTGGATTAAAGCACTTTCGTATCGAGTTTGTCAATGAAACACCAAAGCAAGTGACTGAAACTATACATTGTTATCAACAATTACTACAAGGTGAGATTACAGGTTCTCAACTTTGGCGAGAGTTAAAATTGCAAAATCAATTAGGGGTAACTCGTGGCCCCTTGGGAGTATGAATAATCTTGCAAAACCCAATAACAATTGGGACGCTGCCCTTTATGAAGATAAACACGCTTTTGTTTGGCAATACGGTGAAGACTTGCTGCAATTACTCAACCCCAAACCAGGAGAACAGATTTTGGATCTTGGCTGTGGTACTGGACAATTGACAGAAAAAATTGCCTTGGCAGGTGCTGAAGTTATCGGCATTGATTATGCCCCAACGATGATAGAGAAAGCCAGACAAAACTATCCACATTTGCGCTTTGATGTAGGAGATGCCAGAAACTTTCAACTAGAACAGCCATTAGATGCGGTCTTTTCCAACGCCACGCTGCACTGGGTTAAAGAAGCAGATGCAGCGATCGCTTCTGTACATCAAGCCCTAAAATCAGGAGGGCGTTTTGTAGCCGAGTTTGGTGGCAAGGGTAACGTGCAAGCGATCGCCCAAGCCTTGTACACTACTCTCAAAACACTCAATATTCCCGCACCAGTGATGAATCCTTGGTATTTTCCAAGTATTGGGGAGTACGCTACTCTCTTGGAACAGCAAGGTTTTGATGTCGTCTATGCTATTTTGTTTAACCGTCCTACTCCTTTAGTAGACAAAGAAACAGGTTTAGCAAATTGGCTCGAAATGTTCGCCAGTGCTTTCTTTATAGGAATGTCATCTCAACAACAAATACAAGTAATTCGTATGATAGAAGAGTATCTTAGACCAACATTCTATCAAGATGGAACCTGGACAGCAGACTATCGACGGATTCGGATTGTAGCCATCAAACTTTAGAGTGTGCAAAAAATTTAAATTTATTAGCCATGCTCAAACATCAATTATTAGGTTGTCAAACATCCCTTTTATTACTACTAACTATTAGCCTGAATTCTTTACGCGTTTTACCCTCACTTGCACAAACAACCCCAGTAGCATCGCCTTCTCAAGCACCTTTGGAATTAGATTTATTGACCAATCCCCAAGGTTTAATCACTACGGCTAATACTATTAATCTTAGGCAATTAACCGTTCCTAGCTTATGGTGGGCACAAGAAAGTTCACAAAATAAGTTATTGGATAACTGGATAGCATATCCAGCTAATAATGGAGAACCTGCCAGAGTAGATTTAATTGTCAATCAGCAAATTTGGAGCTTACTAGATTATGTAGAACGCTACAATTTCGTCAATCGTTTAGGAGGCAACGCACGAAATTTTAGTTATAATGTGCGAGTTTTTAATTATCAGCAAGAACCTTTAGCAACTTACACTTGCAACTTTAGTATTAGTCCAGCTTTGTGTCGTATTCAAATGAATTTTCAGAACAAGATAGTATTACGGCGTTCATAATATTCCCAATTCCCCACATTCAGTAAATGTTATATTGCGGGAATTATTGAGAATTTCCAGGTATCAATGATGAATTCGACGAAAATCAAGCTATACGATTTAGCCGCATCTGAGGACGATCGCCGTCCTAGCCCTTACTGCTGGCGGGCGCGGTTAGCTTTGCTGCATAAGGGATTGGCGTTTGAAACGATGCCTTGGCGCTTTACAGAAAAGGAAACCATTGCCTTTTCGGGACAGGGGAGAGTACCAGTGATTATTGATGGTGAGCAAGTAGTTTATGATTCCTGGGCGATCGCTCAATATTTGGAAGAGAAATACCCTGAGTATCCATCATTATTTGGTGGTGAAGTTGGTAAATCTTTATCTCGCTTTGTTACCAATTGGGTAGAAGTATTACTAGTTCCAGAAATCGTGCGAATGATTATTACAGATATTTATGCACACATCCACGAAAAAGACAAAGAATACTTTCGCACAACCCGCGAAAAGTTCTTTGGGGCGACGCTAGAGGCGATTCCTCACGATCGAGATCAACGGGTGATTACCTTTCGCCAAAGCTTAACCCCATTGCGTAAAACACTCCAGCAGCAACCCTTCCTATCAGGAGAAACACCAGCTTGGGCAGATTACGTAGTGTTTAGCACCTTTCAATGGTCGCGTAGCGTTAGCCCATTTCCCCTATTAGAAACCAACGATCCCGTTTTTAGTTGGCGCGATCGCCTACTTGATGCCTTTGATGGCGAAGCCCGCAAGGTATTAGCATATCAGTCTTAGAGGTTGAGGGAGATGCACTTCGACTTCGCTCAGTGACCGGGGGATGAGGGGGATGAGGGGATCATAGATAATTCCCCATTCCCAATTCCCATTCCCAATTCCCATTAATAAAAAATTAAAAAAAAAGTATCTATACTCATTTTTGAGATAATTACCTGTATGTTTGTTGTGTTTAACAACAGTACAAACAAAATAGATTTATGAATTTCAATGAGATTAGCCAGGTTGCTATTCAACTGTTAACTCAGTTTGGACTAAAACTGTTAGGCGCGATTGTTCTGTGGATTGTTGCTCAACGATTGATCGATTTTGGATTGAAGTTGGTACGGCGTGCTTTTAGAGGCCAACAAGTTGATCCGACACTCATTAACTATCTTCTCAATATCATTTCCGTAACTCTGAGAATTGTTTTAATTGTGGCAATTCTCGGCTTTTTTGGAATTGAAACAACATCTTTTGCAGCATTACTAGCAGCGGCTGGTATTGCAATTGGTGCAGCCTGGGGTGGACTATTAGCTAACTTTGCAGCAGGTGCGTTTTTAATTGTTTTTCGACCATTTAAAGCTGGTGATTTCATCACAGCAGGAGGTGTCACAGGCACTGTTACAGAATTGGGACTGTTTACAACTAGTATCAATACACCTGATAACGTGTTAACAATTGTCGCCAATAACAAAATCTTTTCTGACAACATTCAAAATTTTTCTGCCAATCCTTATCGTCGTGTAGATTTACTTGCTCAACTCCATCATGATGTTGGACATAATCAAGCGATCGCACTTTTAAAAGCAAGAATTAGCCAAATACCTAATGTTCTTGAAAATCCTGCGCCAGATGTAGAAATTCTAGATTTCAACTTGGCAGGGCCAGTGCTAGCGGTACGTCCATATTGCAATAATGCCCACTACTGGCAAGTGTATTTTGACACTAATAAAGCCATACGTGAAACCTTTGGCGAAGCTGGTTATCCAGTTCCTGAATATCGCTATGCTTTTAGTGGTTCTCAAAATAGAACTGATGCCCTAATCGGATCTCCATCTGATGTCACCTGATACTGTATTAAACAGTAAAGCTTAATTTAAAAAAAGAGGGTAAAGCACATGCTTTACCTTCTTTGTTGAGATTATCAACTTATCAACCACTAAAAAAAATAATTATCACTATTCCCTGTTCCCTGTTCCCCTGAATGTAAACTCAGTTTCAATTTCTGAAACAAGCCTGACAAACACTGTATACAAAGGTTATGTTGACTGTTAAACACGAGCCGCACCGGTAGCTATGGCAAAAGAATTAGCAATTCGCACTTGTGGACTAACTAAGCAATTTGACCGACACGTGGCGGTTAACGAAATTGATTTAGAGATTGAGACAGGTGAAGTTTACGGACTGATAGGGCCGAATGGCGCGGGTAAAACAACTCTCATGCGGATGTTGGCGACTGCTGAGGAACCAACCACGGGTGAGATTTATATTAATGGCGATCGCTTACTACGTGACAAAAGCAATCCCACTCTTAAGCGCCGCCTTGGCTATTTACCCGATGACTATCCTCTTTATGAAGATTTGACGGTTTGGGACTACTTAGATTATTTTGCCCGTCTGTATCGCTTGCGGGAACCACGCCGCACTCAGCGCTTACATGAAGTTCTAGAACTAATACAACTCGGTAATAAACGCCACAGCATGATTTCTACTCTGTCGCGGGGGATGAAGCAGCGCTTAAGTTTGGCGCGGACTATTATCCATGAACCGATTTTATTACTGCTAGATGAGCCTGTCTCTGGACTTGACCCCATCGCCAGAATGCAGTTTCGGGAAATTATCAAGACGTTGCAAGAAGCTGGGATGACAATCTTAATTTCCTCGCACGTTTTGAGCGACTTAGCAGAACTGTGTTCTTCTGTGGGGATTATGGAACTTGGTTTTTTGGTAGAGAGTGCCTCTCTCCAACAACTTTATCAACGTCTTGCCCGCCAACAAATAGTGTTGTCAACATTGGGAAAGATAGAAACAGTTTTGAGCGAACTGAAACATCATCCTTTGGTTGAAGAGTGGGAGGTAATGCCGGGGAAAAATAGCGTAAGAGTGAATTTTTCTGGTAAACAAGAAGACTGTGCTGATTTATTGCGATCGCTTATTAGCGCTGGCATTCCCCTAACTGGTTTTCACTGCACTCAAGAAGATTTAGAAACTATTTTCTTGAAATTGGGTCACAAACAAGCATCTTGATTAGTAAATAATCACAATTAATAGTTCCTACTCCCTGCTTTAGGAGAATTTTGTTCTATGACAGTCAATTTGATAGACAAAATAGGTGACTGGAATCCGCAACTATTGCGCGAACTCAAAGGACGCCTGAAAGTTTTTAATGTGGCGATCGCAGTAATTGTATCTCTACTACTGCAAGTTATAACTTTTTTGTATCAGTTACGCGAGCTTCCCGGTGATAAATATGGTTTAACCGCTTCATATTGTAATCTCCGTGAATTTTATAATCAGCAACAAAACAACTTTTATCAGCAGCAAAATCTCCTCTATCAACAGTTAGATAAGGCTAAGCAGATTAAACCAATCAATAAGGCTAACATTGCCAATTTAGAAGCAGACATAGAACAATCCAGAATTCAAATTAATGGCTTTCAGAAGTTTTTGTCTAATAACTTCTGCCCTCAAAATGAAATTGATTGGTCTTTATGGTGGCGAGATCATTGGGAATATACATTCTTAACATTTAGTGTAATTTTTATATTTACACTATTAGTCGCAGGAACTTATCTACTCATCAACGACTTAGCAAAAGAAGAACGTCGGGGAACACTGAACTTTATTCGTCTTAGTCCTCAGTCAGAAGGCAATATCTTGACTGGCAAGTTACTAGGAGTGCCAATTTTAATCTACCTCATAGTTTTAGCGGCAGTTCCTTTACATGTGTGGGCTGGACATTCTGCAAAAATAGCCTTGAGCTACATTTTTAGTTACTACGTTGTTCTTGGTGCTTGCTGTATTTTCTTCTACAATGCAGCATTACTCTTTGGTTTAGTTAGTCGTTGGATGGGTAGTTTTCAACCTTGGTTGGGTAGTGGCGCTGTTTTGATGGTGTTGTTTATGACCATATTGATGGCATCATCATCTTATAATGGCTTTAATAATTCAACAGCTTGGTTGAGGATGTTCAATCCTTGGGATGTAACAAATTATCTGTTTCCTAATTTATTCAGGGTATACAGAGGTTCTCCCCTGAAAAACTTGCAGTTTTTCTACTTGCCATTAGGAGAAAGTTTTGTCACTATTGTTGGCTTCCATTTATTGAACTTTGGGTTATGTACTTACGGTATTACTCAAGCACTAAGACGTTGCTTTCGTAATCCTAAAGCCTCAATGCTAAGTAAGAAACAAAGTTATTTGCTAGTAGTGTTTTGTCAAATAATGATGTGGGGATTTACCATACAGCATTTACAAAATTACAACCTGTCTGACGTGATTAGGAATAATTTTAGTTTTTTGGCATTGTATAACTTGATCTTACTTTTTGGTTTGATTGCAATTCTTTCTCCGCAGCGTCAAAATATACAGGACTGGGCGCGGTATCGGCCTCACAGAGTTGCTAAACAGCAAAATTTTGGACGTAACTCTTTATGGTCAGATTTAATTTGGGGTGAAAAAAGTCCTGCATTAGTTGCGATCGCTATTAACCTGGCAATTGTTACTATCCCTTGGCTAGCTTACAGTTCAATTTTGCTCGATAATACTAGCAGAATTAAACTAATCTTCGCCGTGGCTTTGTTTATCAGCCTCATGATGATTTACGCCACTATTGCCCAATTGATCCTTTTAATGAAGACTTCAAAGCGTTCTCTTTGGGCTATTTGCATAGTAGGTGCAGCGATATTCCTACCGCCAACGATTTTACAATTCTTGAGCCTTTATGCACACGAGTATCCTACTTTGTGGCTATTCTCAACTTTCCCTTGGGCGGGTATAGAACACTCTGGGGCAATCATGATATTTATGTCACTCCTCACTGAGTTGAGTGTTCTAGCATTGTTAAACTTACAGTTGCAAAAGCGAGTGAAATTAGCAGGAGAATCTGCTACAAAAGCATTGTTGGCAAGTTAAATAAATGTAGAAATGTGCTATGTCGCATTTCTACATAATTGAATATAAAATACCTGATTTTTAACTAGGGCGGATGAAATTTGTATCCCACAAAAATAATTGATCTATTGTGGACGAGCATTTTTCCGCCCTATTTATATTATTATTTATATAGAGATTATATTTTAGAAGTAACAAAGAAATTTATTTGCATATAATATTTATGCTCAATTACCCAACTAAAGACCTCCGCTATATTGTCATCAATTTTTTAGAACAAAGCCCCTCTCAGCGTTTAGAAATTCTCAGACAATTAGGTATTGCTCGTTATGAGTTTTTAACTAAAATGCATCTAACCGAGGCAAATATAACCTGCATTATCCGGTTTTTTCAATATCCAAATCAGCTAAAATTTCCAAATTTGATGGGAGCAGATTTATCTGGTTTAATTTTAGACGGAGTAAATTTGATTCGCGGAAATTTATCAGGAGCAAATTTGCAAGATACTAGTTTAATTAATGCAGACCTTTTATTTGTCAATTTTACTGGAGCCAATCTAAGAAATGCAGATTTAAGGGGTGCAACTCTGAACGAGACGATCTGGTTATATACTTTAGTAGATCAGTGTAATTTTGGTGTAGGAACTGGATTAACAAAACAACAGTGTAAAGATTTACAAATGCGAGGGGCAAGGTTTGATCATGCAGATGATTATAAATAGAGACGCTTCCAAAGCACGTCTTTACAACTGCCCTGATGATTCAGATGAATAATTCGATTAAACTGCCACAAAAATTAATGCTGCTGGGTTCAGGAGAACTAGGCAAAGAATTTGTGATTTCTGCTCAGCGTCTTGGTAACTATGTGATTGCTGTTGACCGTTATGCTAATGCTCCAGCTATGCAAGTTGCTGATTGCTTTGAAGTTATTTCTATGCTGAATGCTGATGATTTGGAAGCGATAGTTACTAAACATCAGCCTGATTTTATTATCCCAGAAATTGAAGCTATTAGAACAGAAAAGCTTTTAGAGTTTGAACAACGAGGGATAACAGTCATTCCTACGGCTGCTGCAACTAACTATACAATGAATCGTGATCGAATTAGAGAACTTGCACATCAAGAATTAGGCGTTAGAACTGCTAAATATGGTTATGCAACAACCTTAGAGGAATTGATAGCTGTCTCTGAAAAAATAGGGTTTACTAATGTTGTTAAACCAGTGATGTCATCGTCTGGTAAAGGTCAATCTGTAGTGCTGGACAAGAGTAAAGTTGAGCAAGCATGGAATTATGCGATCGCTAATTCTAGAGGCGACAGTCAAAAAGTAATTGTCGAAGAGTTTATTAACTTTGAAATCGAAATAACTTTACTCACAATTAAACAGTGGAATGCACCAACAATTTTCTGCACTCCTATTGGTCATCGTCAAGAAAGAGGCGATTATCAAGAGTCGTGGCAGCCGGCAGAAATTTCAGCAAACATGATTTTGCAAGCCCAAGAAATAGCCAGAAAAGTCACTAATGCTTTAGGAGGAGCTGGAATTTTTGGTGTCGAGTTTTTTATCACCAAAGATGAAGTGATTTTCTCAGAACTTTCTCCCAGACCTCATGATACCGGAATGGTGACATTGATATCACAGAATCTCAACGAATTTGAATTGCATTTAAGAGCTGTTTTAGGCTTGCCTATTCCCAATATTGAACAGTTAGGGCCGTCAGCAAGTGCAGTCATTTTAGCTTCAGAAAAATTAGATGCAATCACCTTTACTGGTGTTGCTGATGCTTTATCAGAAAAAGATGTGGATATCAGATTATTTGGTAAACCTGATGCTCATCCATATCGGCGGATGGGAGTCGCTTTAGCCAAAGGTGCCAATGTGCAAGAGGCGCGAGAAAAGGCTGTGAAAGCTGCAAATAAAATCTGTTTAATTCCAGATAAGTACTTCACCTAAACCAATTTTAGTACATTGTGCAGCGGGTGCGAGGGCAAGTGCGATCGCCTTAATTGCCACAGCAACCAGTGAAGGTTGGACTTCTGAACAAATTAAGCAAAAGGCTGAAGAGTTGAGTATTAAATTAGAACAACCTCATTTACAACAATTTCTCCAACAGAAGGAAATATTGAAAATTTTCAGGGACTCGACATTTGACTTCATATTAAGTTTGGTTGAAAGCTGATTGTAGACGGGAAAGATGACCGTCCTACAAGACTTTTATTTTAATAGAACATCAAATGAAGAATTTGTCTGTATTTGTTTTTAATTTGTAATGCTGAGTGCTGATTTACCCAAAGATAAACAAATTACATCGTTTTGTGGTGTATGAATGCGACTACAAAGAACATCTCGGTAATATCTTTCAAGAGGATTTTTCCTAGATAAACCAGGATTACCAATTAGTTCGAGTCCAATTTCAACGGCACGAATGGCGTTAGTTGTGGTTAGATATTTTACTGTTTGTGCTTGTAAACCAATTTGCCGATCGCATTTTCCTTGATCAATATCAGCGGCTAGGGTATAAATAAGTTGATGGTTGGCGTATAGTAATGCGGAAATTTCACCAACAGCTGTTTGAAAGCGGGGTAAAGTTGCTAAACTTGCACCTAGATTAGTAGGCGATCGCTCTTTCAAATATCCAATTAACCAATTTTGGGCTGCTGTCGCTACACCTTGATACAATGCGCTCAAAAATAAACTTCCACCCACGACTGTTAGGGGATCTTGGGGTGAAAAAGCCCCAAGGGGACGGACATCTAAAGCGTATTCTGTGGGGATGAAGACATTTTCTAATATTAAGTCATGGCTGCCTGTGGCTCTCATCCCTAAATGATCCCAAGTTTCCACAATCTTGACACCAGGCAGGTCGCGCGGTATCAAAAAATTGCCTACTTGCGGTTCTTCCTCATCTGTTCGTGCCCAAACAACGAAATAACGTAAAATCGGGCTGCCTGTAGTGTATTGTTTGTGACCAGTCACCAACCAACCATGATCTGTTTGTTTGGCCGTGGTAATGGGTAGTCCTCCTCTAGCGGGTGTACCTAATTCTGGTTCCACACGGGCAGCATTAATCAGGGCGATATCTGCGACAGATTCTCGACACAACCGTTCATAAACTGCGGTAGGCCAACGACGATGGCGGGCAGCGTTTTGATGTTGTAAATAGTGCATTGTCAACACCAAAGCCGTAGAAGCATCGCCACTGGCTATCTTTTCAATTACTTGACAGACAGTAGTGTAATCTGCGTCTTGACCGCCAAATTCTACAGGAACAGTGAGGTTTAACAGTTGTGCTTGGTGGAGGGCGTCAAAGTTCTCAAAGGGGAAAGAACTATCACGGTCGTGAACAGCAGCACGACTAGCAAAATCAGCCGCTAGCAATTCGACAAGCTCAAAAAGATTAGCAATAGATACTGCTGTGATAGTTTCTAAAACGGGTGACTTTGACATTGGGCTTTCTGATGGGGAATTAGCGAGTAAGAGAAAGCACATATACAGCACTTTGCAAGTAAATGAAGTACACATCTTAATATGATAAATCTTGTGGGGTGGGCATCCTGCCCGCCCTTGTGTACTTCATTCAGATGAAATGTGCTGTAGTACTTCAAGGATAGTTTTCAGAACATCAAAAGACTTTTAAGCCTGTTCCCTGTTCCCTACTATCTACATTTTGCGATATCTTCAGTAATAATTAATGGGGGCGTTGTTGTTCACCTTCCCTCGCATCCTGATAAACAATTGCTTCATCAACATTGCTTGAGCTTATTTTATCCGCATAAGCTAATAATCATTCAAATTGCATCCCCGCGTCTCCCCTTAAGCGCGTCCTCCGAAGTTTGCTCAACGGGGGGAACCCCCGCACGCAACTTCTCTTTGCGTCTTTCTGAGGCAAAGGATTATGCAAGTTAAAAGCAGATTAGCTTAACACCTCTGTTGGTCTTTCCATCAAAATCTTAAAATTACGAATTACGAACTTATACTGAGCGAAGTCGAAGTATTACGAATTACGAATTAATTATGCTGCACGACCCTAACCAGATGAAATTATTTCCCAAACTCCCTGATGAAGCTTTGGTACAAATGCAGCAGTTTGGCACAGAACTCCACCTCAAAGAGGGGGAAGTATTGTTTAGTGAAGGTGAAGCAAGCTATCACTTTCACGTGGTTTTAGAGGGTGAAATTGAGATTACCAAGCAAGTTGGCAGCGAAATGAAAGTGCTAGCCGTGCATCGCCATGGTGAATTTATGGGCGAGTTATCGATGTTGACTGGTTCCGGCTCTATTGCCAGTGCTAAAGCGATAGCACCAAGTCGTGTGCTGCGAATTGACATGGAAACCTTTAAGCACATGCTCGCAGAATGTTCGTCCATAGCTGATATTATTTTAACTGCGATCGCTGGGCGTACCAAAGACGTAGAAGTGCAACTGCGACAACAGGAGAAGATGGCTGCATTGGGAAAAATGTCCGCCGGACTAGCACACGAATTAAACAATCCTGGTGCCGCCGCCCAACGCGCAGCTTCGCAATTGGGTAAGAACTTGCACCACTGGCAGTGCCTCACCTTACAACTCAATTGTCTCACAAAAGAGCAACTAAATTTCCTGGTTGATATTCAACAACAAGCCACAGCACACGCCTGCACAGCACCCAAACTTGACCCCCTTACCCAAGGCGACAAAGAAGACGAAATCACAGACTGGCTAGAAGACCATAATGTAGCCAACGCTTGGAATCTTTCACCAACAATAGTAGCTGGTGGTATCGACACCGCGAAGTTAGATACTATTGCTGAGAACGTGCCGACTGACTACCTAGATAAAGTCTTGCAGTGGCTAGAAGCAACACTTGCAGCAACTGGACTTATTAATGATATCGAGCAAAGTACCACCCGGATTTCGGAGTTAGTGAAAGCCATTAAAGGCTATTCTTATATGGATCAAGCGTCATTACAAGAAATAGATATCCATCAGGGAATCGAAAATACTTTACTCATCCTACATCATCGTCTCAAGCACGGAGTAATCATCAATCGTAAGTATGATCACACGCTACCAAAGATTTGTGCTTATGCCAGCGAACTCAATCAAGTTTGGACTAATTTAATTGATAATGCGATCGATGCTATGGACGGTAAAGGCGAATTGACTATCTGTACTTATAAAGATAAGAATTGCGTAGGTGTGGAAATTGGTGATACTGGAATTGGCATTCCCCCAAAGATTCAGTCTCGTGTCTTTGAGCCATTTTTTACTACAAAAGGCGTCGGTCAAGGCACCGGCTTAGGGTTAGAAATTGTCTATCGAATTATTGTCAACAAACATAAAGGTGACATTCATTTTGAATCGAAACCTGGTGATACTCGCTTCCGTGTACGTTTACCGATGAGAAAAAGCTAGGAAGTAGTTTTTTGAGATTGCGATCGCCCCTCACTTGTTACCACCTTATAATTAAGGAGAATTAGTTTTAGAAAGTTCTGGACTGCGAATGATTATATGTCCTTTATCACTTTGTTGAATAGCTAATACAAATGGTATCTCGTTAGATTTGGCATTTGGGGACAATGCTCGAAACAAATAAATCCAGCCACCACGTTCTAAGAGTAAACGCCAGACTCTCGGCTGCTTGGAATTGCTGATATCATTATCTTCTCTGCCTTGCAAGTCCTCGAATAAACCCCGATCGCCAATTATGCGGTAGCCTTTTAAGGGAGGGTCAGCAAATATATCATCAAGTTTGCGCCCTACGGCAAATTTTTCTTCAGGTGTAATTAACGCTACAACAGGCAAAGTGGAGTTTTGCCCAGCATCTCGCCTAGCATCTGCTATGCCTTGCCAACGAGCCAACCAAAAGATCGCAATTAATACCCAGGATACTATGACTATCTCATTGACTAGCGATCGCAAAAACTCTACTGAGTGCAGTTGTCCAGAACTAAATTCAGCCAAAGATTTTAGCTGTTTAGCTATCCATGAGCGTTTGTGTTGGGTTGCAGAGATGATGCGAGTCAGTAATGATTGATTTATAGAGACTACTGTATCAGTAACAATTTTAATTAACCATAATGTAGCCTGAATAGCGATCGCTGCTACAAAAAAAGCGATCGCACTTTTAAATATTGCCCAATTATCTCCAAGAAATATTTGCAGGGGAACTATGATAAAAGACTGTGCAGGTAGGTCAAGGGTATTAAGTTCTAGCTGAAAAAAGTAGAAATATGACCAACGGTAAATCCAGCCTGCAAAGAAAAGCGCCGCACCCAGTAAGCCAAGTACACTTGTGAATTTACCTAAAATATTAGTTTCTTGGTTGGGGGTCATAACACACCCTACAAAACTCTTTCTGTGATTTTACGGAAATTATACATGCGCTTTAGAAGTTTAATGAGAAAGTTAAATTATAGTCAAATATAATGTTAAAGCCATGAAAACTTTTTTTCAGGGATGGGTTGTGGCAATTCTAGTAATGGCAGCAGCGCAAACAGGAAATATCGAAGCTGTAATTAGCAAAGATGTTAAAACTGAAAATTTTTTGTTGGCACAGACACAAATCAAAGCAGATGAATTAGAACTTGCAGTGGCCTTGCCAGACTTAGCAAAGGTTGTCTTTAAGGGAGGTGACTCAAGCAGTGGTCGAGTAGTGGGAATTGATGCACAAGGGCAAGTACTATCAATTCAGCGTAGTAGTAAAACTACTACAATTCCCCTAAGCAAAATTCAAAAAGTAGTCTTCAAGAATTCGGCGTTGGTTTATAGACGTGATGGCCGTCAAATTATCCGGGGTGAGCGCGATCGCCCCACAGGTAAACCTGTAACTTGGAGTGGTATACCTTTAAATGCTTTTACTGTCAAAAATCCTACTCAAGGTCAAGCAGTGGTAAAGCTCAAACCACCTGTAGTTTCTACAGCACAGTTGCAGGGTATTCAATCAGTAGCTAGAGATTGGCAATATGTGGTAGATGAAATCCAGTTCAATCCACAACAACAAACGATCGTAATTCTGGCAAAACCTTATTAATCATCTTGAAACCAGTTAATTCAAGTTTGCTAGTGGCGGCTTTCTTGTGGTGTGGACATCTTGTCATTGGTGTTAAGTTAACGTAGAATCGATGTCCCGCAAGGAACTGAAGTTCCTTGCTGATAGCAAAAGTCATCTGAAGATGACTGAATATCCCCCAAGATTTTGAGTCTACTTCAGTAGACTTGAGCTATTAGCCAAGAAATTTATTTCTTGGCGGGTGAGGAAGCCAACACTGAAGCTATTTCTAGCTTAAGTTGACACCAATGGCGAGACGCCCATCCTACAAGAGAAAAGCTAATACACTATTTTAGCTTTGTCGCCGCCAATGCTCTTTGGTACGTTACGCTAGCGCGATAACACACCCTACAAAATTTGAGTCATAGGGTAACAATTACGAATTACGAACTAAGCTAAAAAACATCTAAATTACATAATCAAATTAAATAAAACTCTTGTGGGGTGGGCATCTTGCCCGCCCTAATTATGCAAGTTATATGTGGAACAGCTTATCAATTACGAATTATTTTGACTATGGCTATATGAAAAAAATTCTGACCAATCTTTTAGCTGTGGGTATTTATCTAACGCCTTTAACAGTAATACTAATTGCTCAACCCACTTGGGGACAAACTCAAAACTCGCAAGCGCAAGCAGCCAAAAAACTGCTAGAGCAAGCGGAACAAAAGGCACAGCAACAGGAATATAAACAAGCAATACCCATATTTCAACAAGTTTTGGTCATGGCACGAGAACTTAAAGACCAAAAACTTGAGGCAGAAGTACTAGTTGGGCTTGGATTTTGCAACAATGCATTAGGACAAAAGCAGCAAGCACTGTCATTCTACAACCAAGCTCTGCCCATACTTCGGGCGGTGGGCGATCGCTCTGGCGAAGCTACCACACTCAATAACATCGGTCTAGTCTACTCTGATTTAGGAAAAAAGCAGCAAGCACTGTCATTCTACAACCAAGCTCTGCCCATACTTCGGGCGGTGGGCGATCGCTCTGGCGAAGCTACCACACTCAATAACATCGGTAAAGTCTACAACGATTTAGGACAAAAGCAGCAAGCACTGTCATTCTACAACCAAGCTCTGCCCATACTTCGGGCGGTGGGCGATCGCTCTGGCGAAGCTACCACACTCAATAACATCGGTCTAGTCTACGACGATTTAGGAAAAAAGCAGCAAGCACTGTCATTCTACAACCAAGCTCTGCCCATAGTTCGGGCGGTGGGC
>JAESGP010000075.1_pt1 | contig 97914 bp, 87 predicted proteins | sample 9269741 | NCBI WGS metagenome assembly JAESGP01 (sample SAMN15720684, study PRJNA650882) | algae metagenome | isolation source: Desmonostoc vinosum HA7617-LM4 and co-occurring heterotrophs from cave wall | place: USA: Waikapalae cave, Hawaii | collected 2011-05-27 | reverse complement strand
GTTGCCACTTCCGTCTTTAGTGTTGCAGTTTGTAGATGCTGGTTTATCATAGTCTGCTTTTACACTTTTACACTCAACCGTATTATCTCGTACTCTTTTTCAAAAATCAAATAGGAGTTCTATATCATCTCTGGATTACTTATGCTACTTGGTGCTGTTTATCGACTAGCTCAAGTGGAGTCTAATATCAATGCCAGAATTACGCGAGTTGAAACAACTGTTTTGTCGGCAGTCGATCAACTAAAAGACAACGTGGTTGACAAGTTATATGCGACTGAGAAAAAATTAGATATTCACCTGACTGAGTATACAGAGAAAAAACTGTTTGCAGAATACAGGCATAACGCTACCGACAAACTCGTTGAACATAAGTTCAACCGTCTTCGGGGGCTAATCAAGCAACTTGCTGGGTTTCTAAATAAGGAATCAGGGTTTGTTCTGCGAGATGACGAGTACTAGTCACTCACTGGGGATTCACTGGGGATTATAACCTAGCAGCACACAAAGCAGCACCAATTAGGCCCACTTGTGGGTTGAGGATAATGTACACGGGTATCTCTTCCAGCAGAGAACGCATCCTGCCTTTTTGGGTGAAGTTTAGCAGAAAATTGCTGTTTTTGATTAAAGGCAGTATTTTGGGCGCAATACCACCAGCCATGTATAAGCCACCATAAGGTAGCAGTTTCAGGGCGAGATTGCCGGCTTCTGTGCCATAGGCATCGATAAACATTTGTATAGTTTGTTGCGAAAGACGATCGCTTCCTTGTAATGCAGCTATACCAATGGCTGCACCCGGATCAACGCTTTTTTCCTGTTGTCCTGCTTCTTTTTCCCAAGTGCGAACAATTTGGGCGATATCTGGGGATTCAATCATGCCTAGCGCCAGTGTCATGCTAATTTGGAATTTCGGATCGTAGTTGTGAAAATAATACCAATTCGTAATTCTTACATTAAGAAAGCTAGATTTGATCTGGAGCTTTCTTTGGCAGAATTGGTATAGCATCATCAAAATCCTATCATCTTAACTTAACTAATCAAGTTCAGCTAATACTTTAGTTAAGGTTTGTTTTTAGTCAAAATACATCTGCGCCTGCGAAATTTGACAAAAAAACTCGAGGAAGTAGGGAGTGGGGGAAAAGGATTTTATCGTATTTGTGTGATTTATTACATGGGTGTTTAGTTGGAAATAATTTCAAAGGAAAGGAAGATGGATAACAGCAATTGGTTACAACAGCTAATGATGGTTGGTATTGGTACAACGTCTCTAGTGGCGGAAAAACTGCGGCAAGTCGGTGATGAATTGGTTAAAGATGGTAAACTCAATCCCGAACAAGCCAAGGCCGTAATAGATGATATTGCACAGCAATTAAAGTCAGAACAGGGTAACTGGGATGCTCAAATGCAGCGTCAAATGCGAAATATGATGCAAGATTTAGGGGTGGCTCGTCAGTCTGAAGTAGATGAACTAAGGGGTAGAATTGACCGTTTAGAGCGTCAAGTGCGTGATTTGGAAAATAAGCTTTGGCGTTAAGATGCCATTTGTGATCTACACTTAATTGTGTCCTGTTGGTAATTCTTTTGCCAGACTACCTAAAGTAGGGAGTACTGATTTTGAAAGCAATTTTCCTCAGCGTGGCATTCATGCTGGTATGTGTTGTCGTTTTGGTGTTAGCGCAAGTTGGCAGTAAACAGGATAATGCCATCGCTGCCCAGTTAACCCAAACTTCGCCAGCACCCACTAATTTAACTGAAAACAATACTTTAATTGCGAGCGATACTATGTATCAAGCTGATGCGATCACCACCCCCTCTGGACTGAAGTATGTCGATTTAGAAGAGGGGACTGGTGCGACTCCTCAATCTGGACAAACAGTTGAGGTTCACTACACTGGCACTCTAGAAGATGGTACTAAGTTTGATAGTTCACGCGATCGCAACCGCCCTTTCAAATTTAAGATTGGTGTGGGACAGGTAATCAAAGGTTGGGACGAAGGACTCAGCACGATGAAAGTCGGTGGGCGTCGCCAATTAATCATCCCCTCAGAGTTAGGTTATGGTTCTCGTGGTGCAGGCGGCGTTATTCCCCCTGATGCCACTTTATTGTTTGATGTGGAATTGATAGGAATTGATTAGGGAATGGGGAACTCGGGGCTCCCGCTCCCCGAGGGAATGGGGAATTAGGAATAAACGACAATACCTATTCTCTATTTCAAAAATCAAAAGTTTCTATAATTGGTTTTGCCCATTTTCTATTCCCTATTCCGAGCTACGCGATAGTCTCAGTATTGAAGCGAATATATATAATTATTTCAATAATTTGCTCTAGCTAAGTTTTTGAACTTAGTAAATTGTGGGTCGAATAAAAGTTTTACAGTGCCTGTTGGCCCATTGCGATGTTTTGCTATAATCACTTCTGCAATGCCGCGATCGGGACTATCGGGATTATAGTAGTCGTCGCGGTATAACATTACAACTAAATCCGCATCTTGTTCAATACTTCCACTCTCTCTCAAATCTGACAGCATAGGACGCTTGTTGGTGCGTGCTTCTACACCTCGACTTAACTGCGATAGGGCAATAACTGGTACAGACAATTCCCTAGCTAAACCTTTGAGTTGACGCGTAATTTTTGATAACTCTTGGACACGATTATCTCCTGCTCCTTCCATTAATTGCAGATAATCAATCACAATTAAACCTAACTCTGTTCCTTGTTCTGCTTGCAATCGCCTTGCTTGACTACGCATTTGTGTGACTGTAATATTCGGCGTGTCGTCAATAAAAATTGGCATCTCTGAAAGCGTGCCAATGGCACGGCTTAAAGGTTCCCATTGTGTTTGACTTAGGCGTCCACTCCGCAGATAACCGCTTTCAATTTGCGCCTCGCTAGCTAATAAACGTTGTGCTAGCTGTTCTTTTGACATTTCTAAACTGAAAACAGCAACTGGTAATTTATAAGAAGCGGCAATATTATGACCAAGGTTTAAGCAAAATGCTGTTTTTCCCATTGATGGCCTGCCGGCAACGATAATCAAATCAGAACGTTGAAAGCCGCTGGTCATGGCGTCTAAATCGTAGAAACCACAGGGAATGCCAGGTAAGGCGATGCCTTGATTGCGATCCTCAATATCTTGGAAATTACTAATTAAGGTGTCTGCAATGTGAACTAAACCTGATTGAGGACGTTCTTGGGCGACACTGAATACTTTTTGTTCTGCTTGGTCTAAAACTATGGGTAACTCGGTTTCTGTCTCGTAACCGAGATGTACAATTTCATTACCAGCTTTGATTAACCGCCGTCGCAGGTACTTTTCCGTTACCAACCCTGCTAAGGCGTCGATGTTAACGGCTGATACTGTGCGGTCTACGAGAGTGGCTAATTTATTTCTCCCACCAATTCGAGCCAGCAAATCATTATCGGTCAACCAACTTGTCACTGAGAGTAAGTCGGTGGGTTTACCTTGAGCGTGGAGGCGGAGCGCTGCTTGGTAGATATCTTTGTGAGCGCTGATGTAAAATGCTTCTGGAAGTAGGCGATCGCTCACTCGACTAATTGCTTCTGGATCTAGTAAAATCCCCCCTAAAATCGCTTCTTCCGCCTCAATGTTTTGGGGTGGTAAGCGTTCGCTACCATCACCTTTAAAACTCAGTTCTTCAGCCATAGATCATTATAGAATCACTTTATTAGGGGACTGAGGAATGGGGACTGGGGACTGGGGACTGGGGACTGGGGACTGGGGACTGGGGACTGGGGACTGGGGAATGGGGACTGGGGACTGGGTAATTATCTTTCTCCCTCACTCCCTCATCTTCCTCATCTCCCTCATCCCCTGCGTAGCTTAGCTAGCTACAACTTGAATATCGATTTGAGCTGTTACTTCCGAATGCAGTTTAATATCAGCTTTATAAGTACCAAGTTTGCCAATATCGGGAATCGTAATACCACGTCGGTCTACTTCTAGATTGGTGGCTGCTTGGATTGCATCAGCAACGTCTTGGTTTGTGACAGTACCAAAAATTGCTTCGTTTTCGCCAACCTGCTTGGAAATTTGCAAACTACCTACTTTTTCCAGTGCTGCTTTTTGTTCTAGCGCTTGTTCTTTTAGTTCTAATTGCCGTTGACGCTCTTGTTCACGACGGCGTTCTACTTGCTTGAGAATACCAGGAGTGGCATGAGTTGCCAATTTTTGAGGAATTAGATAATTGCGAGCATAGCCAGGAGCTACATCTACTAAGTCGCCAGATTTTCCTAGCTTGCTGATATCCTGAGTTAAAACTAACTGTACACGTTTGGCCATTGTCTTTTGTTTTTCCTGTAAAATCTCATTAAATTTGGGTTGTAGCAGGATAGCTCACATGAGTGTAGCTTGCTTCCTAGCGACTTTACTCATACCCTAAAGCTTACAGATCCTAGCGAAACGCAGGGGGCGATCGCAACTATTTGGGCGAGAAAAGTTGTGAGGGACTGGGGACGCGGAGAATAACAAATGACAATTCCCCAACTCACAACTCTTGGGGTGGAAAACAAACTTCGATCGCCTGTTCTACTAAATCTAAACCTTGGGATACTACAGTATGACGCCAATTGCGATCTGCTGGGACAAAGATTTCTTCTAGTCGCTGGCGTGTCCACTCTTTGGATGAGTCGTTTGGTGGTGAATGGAAATGAGCGCGGTTCTCGGCTCGTAATGCCTCAACTACTTTGATGATCGGGTAAGTACCAAACTCTGCTGTGAGAAATTTATAATTGCATTGGGGAAACATTGTTTTACACCAAGTACCCAAACCCCCACGAATTTTGTAGGCAGTACCGCCTGGTTTATATGTTTCGATCGCATCAGCACCAAAAATATTTATCAGCCACTCGGTAGACTCAAAATTAGGCAAATCGTCAATAAAAAGTTTGTATGTTGCTTTTTTACCTAGTCCTGTGTGGAAGTCGATGTGCAAAACGTCTGTAGCATTACCTAGCCACTGCGGTAAATTTGCTGCTAAGATTTGATGAGTTGGAGATGGGCTATTTCCACCAAAGAATAACCCTTGGGGAAAGTCGTATTGCCCAATTGGTAAGGTATCTTTTAAGTCATTGATGCCGTTGCGAAGGATAGAAGCGATCGCTTTGAGAAAAAATGGCTCAAAACGAGATGGCGGTGAAGTTGGGTTAAAAAAAGCATTCAAGTTTCTGTACTTTTCTGCACTACCTCTGTATTCTTCACCTGGTAGCAAAAAGTTGCGATTCAGATCTACATTATCTTCGTTCCACCGTCGTCGCCAAGCAAATCCATAGGGATTTAAGGTGTGTAATAAAATTAAAGCAGCTCCTTGGATGGAACTCCAACCAATTAAACGCTCTTCTAATAAGGCACACTGAACGGCAGAACCGAAGAAACCTTCTACACCATGCAATCCACTAGAAACAATTACGATTTTCTGCGGGTGAGGATCTCCCAAAATCGCCACATCGATTGTGAGTTCTTCTCCATCTGGCCCAGTTTGATTGATAGGGTATGCTTCTAAGCGACACCCCAGCGCCTGCGCTGAGGTGCGGAAGCGATATCGCGCTGTAGCATAGTTAGGACTGAAGGCAGTGACGTAGGACACTGTTGACTGATAGCTGTTGACTGTTGACTAAAACTTGTCTTTCATTCCCCTAATTCGGGCAAATGTTTGTACAGGATCACTACTGTTGACAGCTGATTGTAATGTCGGCTGCTCCCAACGTAAAAAGGGATTAGTAAGTTTTTCTACACCTAAGAGTGAGGGGATGGTAGCTTTTCCTTGAGAGCGGTAAGTTTTCACTTCATGGTAGCGCTTTTGGAGGTCGGTGTTGTCAGCGTCTATGGTGAGAGCAAATTGTAGATTATTTAAGGTGTATTCATGGGCACACCAAACACGGGTATCATCAGGTAGCGATCGCAGTTTGTCCAATGAGTTGACCATTTGTGTGGGTGTCCCTTCAAACAAACGACCACAACCACCAGCAAATAAGGTATCACCGCAAAATAAATCGCCGAGCTCACCTGCTTGTTGGGGGGGAAAGTAGTAAGCAATATGAGCGCGGGTATGTCCAGGAACGAATATAACTTCAGCTATGCGTTCGGCAAACTGAACTTGTGAACCTTCTTTTAAAAACACCTGCTGTGCAGGAATTCTGCCTCGATCCTCGATGCCGCCATAAACGGTGACTCTGGGAAATTTTTGGATTAACCGCTTATTGCCACCCACATGATCTTGATGATGGTGCGTGTTCAAAATCGCTACTAACTTGGCTTGGAGTTCTGTTAGTACTTTAAGTACGGGTTCTGCTTCTGCTGGATCGACAACGGCGGCGATATTTTGTGTTTGGTCGTGCAGTAAAAAGATGTAGTTGTCTGAGAGTGCTTCAAGACGAATAATCTGCATTACCTCTGCTTCCCTCATGAGTAGATGTTTTCAGCAAGTAACAGCGTTACTTAACATAAGCTATATCAAGTGTTTATACTTCGTTGTAGTATTACTTTATTACACTGTCTAAATATGATAATATACGATGCAGTTTTTACGGTATATATACTGAAAACAAGTATAGTTTACTTGAATTTATCAGTGGAATTTCTCTGGAAAAAACTCGAAATATGAAGTTAAGTTTATTTTATTCTTTTTTGCTCTTAATACTTTAAAAATACATGAGTAATAACTGCTAATTTGAATTTTATTCAATATCTATTTAATTTATGACTAAAGAAACTAGAGGATTTATTACGATTTTAACTGGTCTTTATTCTTTTCAGGATTGTATTCATTTTTTAGCGGCGATTAGAAAATTTCATCAAGAGCCAATAATTATTTTAATTGACAGTGTTCCTCAAATTTTTTATCCCTTGCTCAAGGCTTTTAAAAATGTAATTTTAAAACCAGCACCTGCTAATGCAAATACTGTTTTAGCATCACGTCAGGCAAAGCTGGCTTTATATGCGGCTTCCGAATTTGAGCGAACGATTTATTTAGATTCAGATATTTGTTTACTTACTGATATTAATGATGTTTTTGAATCTTTGGATGATGACGATTTTTTATTGACGGAAGATGTCCAACCTCATATTATCAAAGCAACTAATTTATTACGGGGAAAACAAGAAGATCTTTTGCCTCATGTTTTACCGATTTTGCAATCTGTAGGGTTGCCCCTAAAAGAAGATAGTGTGCAGTACAATGGCGGTTTTATCGCTTTTCGGAAAACAGAGACAACTAAGACATTCTTTGACAAATTTGCATACTATTTTGAAATTGTCAAAAACAACCAAGATAAATTATTGTTAAAAGACCAAGGTGCTTTCGCGTCTGCGATCGCATCTGTAAAACCCAAAATGAAAATTTTACCACCTACTTATAATTATCTCAGTAAATGGCAGCAGGCTTATAACATCCAGGATCAAATTAAAGTGCTTCACTGCACGTATCCTTACAGGCCTCAGTATGCTAAAAACATTACCCGTTCTTTATATACAAGGATATTTGACAGATTTGCTAAAGTATTTTTACCTAATCAAGTCACAAATCCCTGGCGCATTAAATAAAAACAAGTGAAAAGATTTTCCAAGCTATCATTATTAGTTGCAGATTTATCAAGTGCTGCCATTCTGCGTGCATACTTGATAAGTGCAGCGCTAAAAAAGCTAGACGTAGAAGTTGAAATTATTGGATTTTTATTTGGTGAAAATTTATATCGCAAATTGCCCGCAGAGTTAGAAGTTAAATCTTTGCCTGGTAAGAATTTTCCAGAGTTTTTGGGAGAAATTAATCAAGTTTTACCGAAAATTGATGGAGATATAATTTATGCTATTAAACCACAAGCGGCCAGCTTTGGAGTTGCCCTACTTAAAAAACTGTATAGTAAAAAGCCGATAATTTTAGATATAGATGATTGGGAACTCAGTTGGTATGGTGGTGACGATTGGCATTATCGCCCCACACTCAAACAATTCGCAAGAGACTTACTAAAACCAGAGGGGGCATTTAGAAATCCTCATCATCCTTTATATATCAAATGGATGGAAAACTGGATAAATCGTGCTGATGCTGTGACGGTGCATACTAAGTTTTTACAGCAGCGTTTTGGTGGTGCATTAGTTCCCAACGGTAAAGATATTACTCTATTTAATCCAACTGAATATGATCCAGAATTTAGTAGAAGCCGCTACGGTTTATCTGAATATCGTATTTTAATGTTTCCTGGCGCACCAAGACCTTATAAAGGGTTAGAAGATATTTTCATAGCATTAGAAAAAATCAATCAATCAGATTTAAAACTGGTGATTGTGGGTGGCAACCCTTATGATGATTATGATGAACAACTGCAACAACGTTGGGGACATTGGATAATCAAACTACCGAAATATCCAGCCGATGTTATGCCTGATTTAGTCGCAGCGGCTCATATTATTGTTGTTCCACAACGAGATACTTTAGAAACTCGTGCCCAATTTCCCCTAAAGTTGACAGATGGAATGGCAATGGCTAAACCTGTATTATCAACACGTGTGGGAGATATCCCAGAAATTTTAGGTGATACTGGTTATTTAGTTGATCCTGCTTGTCCCGAACAACTTGCTGAACAAATCCAATTAATATTTCAGGATTTAGATGCAGCCAATCAGCGTGGTATCAAAGCCAGAGAAAGATGTGTAGAAAACTATAGTATTGAGGCTATGGCTGCTACACTGGAATCGGTAATTGCTCAGTTGTGAACATAATTATAAATACTCAATGTCTACCAGAAACTTACTACTAAGATTTGCTAAACCCTATCCAGGTTTGATTTTATTAACGATAATATTGGGATTTTCTGGTGCGTTATTTAATGGGGTGAGTACGGCTCTAATTGTGCCAGTAATTTTAAAAATTGTGGGGCAAGAAGTAGATTTCAGTACTGCACCTCAAATTCTTAAAACGATGATATCTCCATTTGAGAATATTTCCCCAAGCTACCGCATTGGTGTTATGGCAGGGGCAATTATTTTCACAATTTTATTAAAAAATCTAGCGACTTATGCCAGCTCGTTAGCATCGAGCGCCTTAACACGCAAACTCACAGCAGATATGCGAGAAACTGGTTTAAAATTATTATTAGAAATTGATATAGATTATTACGCTAAAACGAAAGTAGGGGATTTGATTAACCGTCTTGGCGGTGAAATAGGACGTGCTGCTGGGGCTGTAGGGAGTACGGTGAAGATAGTGATTTTAGTAATTACTATCTTAGTTTTTGTGGGTTTGTTGTTATCAATTTCTTGGCAATTAACCATTGCGGCGACAGTTCTGCTTTCATTGGTTACATTGATTAATCAATATGCTATTGCCCGCTCTAAAAAATTTGGCAAACAGCTCAGTGAAATGTCTAAAGCATATTCAATTACTGTACTGGAAATACTCAACGGGATTCGGTTAGTAAAATCGACGGGGAATGAGCAAAAAGAATATCAACGAATACAAAAGTTAATCCGCGATCGCGAGAAAGCAGATTTTGAATCTCAAGTCAATTCCGAAGCGATCGCACCCTTGAGTGAAGTCATGGGTATCACAGCTTTACTATTAATTGTATTTTTAAGTAAAACATTTTTTGCCGATCAAATCGCTTCTCTTTCTGCCGTTTTGTTGACATATTTATTAGTGCTATTGCGATTATTGCCGTTAATTTCTCAACTTAATACTCTTCGTAGTCACTTTGCCAGTACTGCTACTAGTGTGGATGTCACTAGTGAGTTTTTAAGCTTGGATAATAAGCCCTTGATGGGCAACGGTAAACTTACTTATACAAAATTAGAACAAGGAGTGCATTTTAACTCTCTTTCCTTTGCCTACCCTAACCATGAAAAGACAGTACTAAAAGATGTGAATTTATCTTTACCGCGTGGCACAACCTTGGCATTAGTTGGTGGTTCTGGCGCAGGCAAATCGACATTAGCAGACTTATTACCTAGATTTTATGATCCTATCTCAGGGTCTATTACCATTGACGGCCAAGATTTACGAGAGTTTGATGTCATATCCGTGCGAAAGCGCATGGGAATTGTTAGTCAAGACACCTTTTTGTTCAACGACTCAGTACGGTATAACATCGCCTACGGGTGGACGGAAGCTACTGAGGATGAAATTATTACAGCAGCCAGACGGGCAAATGCCTACGAATTTATTATTAAATTGCCGCAAGGATTTGATACATTGATAGGCGATCGCGGCGTCATGTTATCTGGTGGACAAAGACAAAGATTAGCGATCGCGCGTGCATTATTACAAAATCCAGATATTCTGATTTTAGATGAGGCTACCAGTGCTTTAGATACAGTTTCCGAGCGTTTAGTACAAGCTGCACTCGATGACCTCAGCCGCGATCGTACCACCTTAGTGATTGCTCACCGCCTTTCTACAGTCCAAAAAGCCGATCAAATTGCCGTATTAGATCAAGGACGTGTAGTGGAAGTAGGAACCCATCATGAACTCTTACAAAAAGGTGGTTACTACTCACGCTTATACTCAATGCAATTTAGAGATCATCCCGAAGCTGCTACCAAAAATCATCAAAGTTTACTCCGCATCTCCCACGAAATTCGCACACAGTTAAACTCAATGATTGGGTTTTTACGCTCATTGCTTGACGATTTAGCAGATAACACCCAACAAAGGCAAGAATTAATTGCTGAATCCTACAAATCAGCCGGGAAAATTCTCAATACTATAGACGTTTTTGACGAGATTGTTAACTTGCAAATCGAAGGACAATCCTTATCAATTGCTGAGCCAAATCATAGCAGTATAGCAACCCAACATCAAAACCTCACCGATATTTCTGATGATTTACGAATGCATATCAATCCTATATTCAGTTCTCTACGTTCTTTAATAGACAATTTTATCGAAAAACCCCAAGAACAAAATCAACTAATTGCAGAATCCTATAAATCTGCCATGTATCTGCTCAATCAACTAGAAAAATTTGAGGATAATATTAACACTTAAAACTATGAAAAATTCTACTTATAAAAAACATTATATTTATTTTATCGGGGAAGAATTGCCCCAACCAGAAGCGCATTTAGTGCAATCTACAAATACTGCTAATGCCGCCGCCAATTTGGGTTACTCGACAGTTTTAGTCTATCCTGACAAAAAAGCCAAACCCACAAACCTAGTCAATCTAGCCCGTCCTTTTCAGCCAAGAAAAACACCAATAGAACTTGTTAAATATTACAACCTCCATAACAAGTTGCAAGTTGCCCCCTTACCGATGCCTTGGCCAATTGATCATTTCCCCAGTAAATTTACAGATTCTAACACCATCGCCTGCAAATATTATTTACCCTTTCACATCCTTCCAACTACCAAACTTGTCCACAGTCGCAACTGGAATTTCGTCAAAGCTGCCATTAAAAATGGTATTCCTGCAATTTACGAACATCACCATCACGAAGACAAACCATTTGATCCAGAAATAGTTAACAACCCCCTATTACAAATCGCTGTCACCGTTGTAGAAACAATCCGTGAAAGCATGATTAAAAACGGGATGCCACCAGAAAAAGTGATTAAACTACACAACGGTTTTAATCGCCTATTTATGGAAAGACAACCAGAAAAAGCCGCAGAATGGCGTCAAAAACTCTTGCGAGACGAAAGTCAAAAACTAGTAGTTTATGCAGGAGCAATACAGCAATTTAAAGGTATCGATATATTAATTGACGTAGCACAAGAAATGCCAAACGTGCAATTTGTCTGTGCAGGTGGAAAGCCAGCAGAAATCGAATCCTATCAGCAACTAGTCCAACAAAAGCAAGTTCACAACATTAAATTTCTAGGCTATATCTTACATCACGAATTAGCATCATTACTACAAGCAGCAGACATCTTAGCTCATCCCCATTGTTCTGGAAAAGCCGCAACTTTCACATCTCCCTTAAAACTATTTGACTACTTCGCCTCTGGAACCCCCATTGTCGCCACAGAAATTCCATCATTAACTGAATTTCAAAATACCCAAGCCATAGCTGCTTGGTGTGAACCAGATAACTCCAGCAAATTTGCCGAAAGTTTGAGGCGAGTCCTAGAAACTCATCCCCGAAAAATAGCAGGATATTCAGACAGCATCGAATTTGTCAAGCAATTCTCCTGGGAAAATCGAGCCGCCAAAATCCTGAGTTACATTGACAAATCTTTACTTCCGCCAATTATTAGATAAAGACGGGGGACGCGGGGACGCGGAGAGAATAGAAATTAAATTGGGATTTTTAAAGTGATGAGGAAATTTAGAAATGGCAAATATTCGTTCATTTAAGGAGTTAAGGGTATGGCAAAATTCAATAAATGTAGCCATGAGAATTTTTGAGTTAACCAAATATTTTCCAATAGAAGAACGCTACTCACTTACAGATCAAATAAGACGATCATCTCGTTCTGTAGCAGCTAATATTTCTGAGTCTTGGCGAAAAAGAAGGTATCCAGCAGCGTTTATCAGTAAGCTGAGTGATGCTGAAAGTGAAGCAGCTGAAACTCAAACCTGGATTGAAATTGCTACCAGATGTGGTTATTTAACCAGAGAGCAAACTTTGGATTTAGACAGGCAATGTGAAGAGTTACTTAGTCAAATAGTAGCTATAATTTCACACCCTGAACAATGGACAATCAATACCCATTCTTCCAAAACTTCATAATCTCATATTTTCTTCCTCTCCGCGTCCCTGCGTCCCCGCGTCTCAATTTGTTACTATACAAATTTTTAACATGAACATTACCGTAGGAATGATCAGCAGCTATCGAGGTTTAGAAACTAGAGTCGATTGGCTTTGGCAACAAACCCCACATCAATTTGGAACATGGAACAATATACAAATCCAAACACTAGCAGCAAAACCAGATTTTCTGCTAATGTATCAATTTGATTTTCCCCAACCAACACCACAACAATCTTGGTTTGAGCGCTTACGCAAACCCCAGAAACAATCAGTCACTAACATTGATTCTCTACTGCGTGGCGTCAACAAAGAACGGATTATTTACTTACTCAGAGAACCACCTTTAGAAGAAGTTTTAGAAATTACCAAATATAACTATCAAGAAGCCCATAAATATTGTGGTTACATTTCTGGGCCTGATGATTTTGCCCCCACTCCCGACTATATGCCTGCTATTTGGTATCACTCCAATTCATTTCAAGATTTAAATGAAATGCCACCTCCTCAAAAAGTTGCACCCTGTAGTTGGATTACTTCAGGAATTAACCGCACAGCCAACCATCGCCAGCGTTTAGACTTTTTGCGATCGCTACAATCTAGTAATATTAAATTTGATTTATATGGGCGCAATTTGCCAGACTGGGCGAGAAAATCAGGAGAATTGGGTAATAAGTGGTATGGCATGGCACCATACTATTACAATTTGGCAATTGAAAACTATGCTGATAATAATTGGTATGTGAGTGAAAAACTTTGGGATAGTTTACTTGCTTGGTGTTTGCCAATTTACTATGGTGGCCCTGCTGCTGATAAATTACTGCCACCAGGTAGTTTTTTAAGATTACCCAGTTTAGATGAAAAAGGTATTGCTTACATCCAAGAAGTTACAGCAACACCTGATTTTTGGTATGCAGCTAAAGATGCGATCGCCGAAGCACGTCAAATCATCTTACACAAGTTAAATCTGCTTAATTGGTTGTCAGACTTTGTTATTCAACACTGATAAATTATGAATGGTATTTGTACTCTTGCCAATGATTATGTTTTCGATCAACTGGTGGCTTTGCTCAATAGTATCGATGTGATATTAGGTAAAGAAACTCCAGTTTGTATCTATCCTTTTGACGATCAAACACAGCGAATTGCTGAGGAAATAGCTCAGCGTCCTCATGTATTTATTTACGAAAATCAAGAATCAATCAACCGCTGGGATCAATTTATGCTCTCAGCAGCACCAGAACGATTGAATCGTAGTAAATTCCGTCTTTATGGCGCTCACCGTCGTTTTTGTGCCTTTGATGGCCCTTTTGATAAGTTTATTTATTTAGATGCAGACACTTTAGTGATGAATTCACTGGCGTCTGTGTTTGCAAAGCTAGATAATCATGATTTTGTTGTCTACGATTTTCAATTTAAAGATGTTAGTAAAATCTACAATGTTAATTCTCCAAAATTACTAAAAGTTTTTGAGCAACAGCGGATTGATTCAGAAATATTTTGTTCTGGCTTTTATGGCTCCAAACGAGGAATATTTAACACCGAACAAAGGGATTGGTTGATATCCAATTTGCAAAGCGGTGAAGCAGAAATTTTATATGAAGGGGCTGGCGAACAACCACTGATCAATTACATGGTGATGAGGTCTAATCTTTCTATTTATAACTTCGCTCGCCAACTACCAGATGAACAAAAAACAGGATGTTCTGCCACATCAAAACATTTTGAAGAACGAGAACATATTTTATATGACAAAGGTAATCGATTAACTTACCTGCATTATATTGGTGTTCCCCCTAATATCAATCAAGCAGTGTGTGCTGGCGAAAATATTGAGTTTCCCTATCGAGATTTATTTCTCTACTATCGTTATTTACACGAGCCAGAAAAGCGTCCAGTTTTTACCAGCCCTCCCAAGAATTATTATGAGACTCCCACACCAAGTTTACTGACAAGAGCTTTGCAAAAATTGAAATTAATTAAACAAGGATAATTTATGAGTAGGGGAATTTATATAGTTGCCAATGACCGGGTAATTGATAATGCGATCGCTTTACTCAATAGCATTCGTTACTATGACCAAGAAGTGACCATTTATCTCATACCTTTTAATGACAAATATCACAAGGTTGCAGAACAACTTGCTACCTTACATAACGTGCAAATCTTCCCAGATTTAGAACTGCTTGAACAATTTACCAAACGCATAGGAGAAATTTTCGATCAAGCTTTCCTGGCTTTACCAAACAAAATGCGAAAATTAGTAGCATGGTTTGGCCCCTTAGATGAGTTTATTTATATTGATACTGATATTGTCGTTTTTGAAAAAATTGCTGACAATTTAGACAAACTTGCAGAAGTTGATTTCTTTTGTTGCGATTATCATCACGCTGGTGACAAGCTGCGAAACATCTTTTCTCCATTGGTAAAAGAGCAGCAAATTTTTACAGATGCTCAACTAGAAGATGTCTTTAATAGTGGTTTTTGGGCTTCTAAAAAAGGTGCTATTACTGAGCAACAAATGGATGCAGCGTTACGTGAATGTGCGATGCATCGCGAATATTTTGATTTTTCCGAAGGAGTTACAGATCAACCTGTTCTAAATTATCTCGTTCTCAAGCTAATTGCTAAACGTGGCAATCTCGTCAAAATTCCTGGAGGCGGGCCTGGCAGTTGGGCCGGTTCACGCAATTTTCAACAGCAAGATTATGCATTATATGACCGAGGACAGCGATTAAAATATCTTCATTGGGCTGGTACAAGGATGAAAATTGGTAGTCCTTATTGGCAATTATGGGAACATTATCGCTATCTTCATGAAGGTAAATTTGCTTTTATTTCTAAACTGACTCGCCGTTTTTTACCCTTTGTTGCTGCTCGCACTTAATATGAGGAGTATCTTATGATTGATGGTATTTACACCCTAGCCAATGATGTAGTTTATGACCAATTAGTTGCTTTACTTAATAGTATAGAAGCTAATGCAGGTAGAACAATTCCTGTTTGTGTAATTCCATATAATGAGCGATTAGATAAGGTAAAAGCAGAGATAGCAACTAGAGATAATGTTACCTTATTTGAAGATTATGCTTCAATATCTCGCTGGGAAGAATTTGGTACTCGCATCTGGCAAGCTCATCCTAGAGCATTAAAGCTTTGGCAAGAATATGGCTTACCAACAAATTATCGTATAGAAAGACATCGAAAACTTTGTTGTCTAGATGGGCCGTTTGATAAGTTTATCTTCTTTGATGGAGATACCCTACTGATGCAACCACTAGATGATGTTTATCAAAAATTAGATCAATATGATTGGATCACGAATGATTTTCAATATAAGTCAGATTTGAAGTATATTTTTGACTGGAAAGAAGATCAACTCCAAGACATTTTTCCCTATGAAAATATTAGCGATCGCATTTTTTGTTCTGGTTGGTTTGCTTCTAAAAAGCATATTTTTAGCGATACTACTTTAGCAACCCTTTTAGAAAATTTAGCAGCAGGCGAAGCTGATGCACTTGCATGGGCAGATTCTGACCAAACAGTTCTGAATTATTTGGTTTTAAAAAGTGGAATTTCTTACTATAACTACGCTAATTATGATGGGGCTACGGGTTGCCATTGGGCTTCCAAATTTAATGCTGTAGATAATATTCTTTATGACCAAGGAAGAAAGCTAACATATCTACATTATATGAGTGTCTCTTCTTCAGATTTTACGCGGCTTTGTGGGGGTGAAGATGTTGAGATTCCTTACCGTGATGTTTTCTTACATTATCGTTACTTAAAATCACCAGAAGAACGCCCTCAAACCTTTACAAAACCAAGCCAGCTAACACTTATACAAAAGTCTACCAACAAGTTTATTCAGCAAAGAATCAGTAATATCAAGTTGAAGTATCATAATTTCAAAAATAGAATCACCAATTAAATTTGCTCAGGAATTACAGTAAGGCAAATACATCAATAGACTTTATGATAATTTGACTGTCTAGAATAATGATGTATTATATGTTTTTACCGATTCTTTTGGTTGATTACAAGCATTGTCCACTTGTGGGTGCGACGGTTGATTATTATGCTTTCTTTACTGTTTCAAAACTTAAAACTAACAATTCCCACGGCCATAGCATTTACAATTATCGGCTATGGTGTGAGTCTGCCAATGAGTTTCCTTTTTAACCCAGAGGCGGCAAGGTGGCAGTTTGGTATTAGTCAAAACATGTTCATTGAAACAGAACAACTCCGCAATTTAAGAAAATTTCAAGCTACGGTAACTCTTGGTGGTACAGTTTTGGGAATCTTAATAGCCCAGACAACTTTCAGCATACACGCTTTTGCAGTTAGAGAGCGTCAGACTAAAGACTAATAAGCTAAAAAACATCTAAATTACATAATCAAATTAAATAAAACTCTTGTGGAGTGGGCATCTTGCCCGCCCTAATTATGCAAGTTATATGTGGAACAGCTTATCATCTTCGCTTGAAGACTTATCGCAATATTTGTATTTTTAAGGCAGGCTTTTCGGCCTGCCCCACAAAGTCTAATTATGTGGTGGTGTCTGTTCCGGTGGCGTTTCTGCTGGGGGAGCAAGTACCGCATCTGGGGCAATTTCCTCTACGGGAATTGGTTCTTTGTTCTCAGTTGCCACATCTACTTGCGCTGCTTCCACCAATTCGGGAGATGGAGAATTTGGTGGAATTACCTCCGGTATAATTTCAGTTTTTGTTTCTGTATCAGTGGGTATTGGAGTAGTTTTGTCAAGAATCTCTACAACGGATTGCTCTTTTGTTGTAGAACTAACAGTCTCAGGTTGTGCTGCCTTTGATGTCTTTTCAGTTGCGGGTTGTTTTACTTGTTTTTTCACACCGCTAAATGTGCTGCCTATATCCCGTTGCAACTGAGCAAGCCGTTCTTGCAGAGATAACTTATTTGCTTGTGTTTGAATTGTGGTTTTTACTGTCTCAGGGCTGGGTACTTGGGTTTGTTGCAAGAGTGGTGTCAATTGGCGACGTAGTGAAAGAGTTTGCCAACCAAACCACATCAAAAGAGCAACACTAGCTACATGACCTAACAGTAGTCCTCCAGTAATGCGCGGTGCAAACACCCATAGAACCAAGGCGTAGAAAAGTCCTACACCACTCCAGATAAAATCATTCTTACGATGGATTTCCGGAAAAAAGAAAGCTGCTAAGTAAATTGCTAAGCTACCAAGACCGATCGCTAAAGCTAGGACATACGCCAGCATTGTTGCTTACTCCTTTGACTAGGGACTAGGGGCTGGGGGCTAGGGGCTAGGGGTTGGGGATTTGGTACTGAGTATGAAATTTTAGGAAAAACTAATTTAGAAAATTAAATTTTTTCCCAGTCCCCAGTCCCTAATCCCCAGTCCCTAATCCCTCATTTTGCCAGTGAATTGTTGACTAAGATACAAATTAGAACCAATTATCTATGTTAGTTGTGGATTTTTGTCGTTTAGATTAACTCTTAATGTCTTCTTTAGAAGAGAAGCGAAAATCTCGGACTACCCTTAAAGATAAAAGGATCTGCAAGAGTTAGCCAAACAAATTTATGACACTACAAAGCTTTGGTGTGATTGGATTAGCCGTTATGGGTGAAAATATCGCTCTAAATGTTGAGCGTAATGGCTTCCCAATTGCAGTGTACAACCGCTCCCGAGAAAAAACGGATGCGTTTATGGCGCAACGCGCGCCAGGACGGAACGTCAAAGCCGCCTTTACCTTAGAGGAATTTGTTGCATCTTTGGAACGTCCCCGCAAAATTCTAGTAATGGTGCAAGCTGGTAAACCAGTAGATGCAGTGATTGCTCAACTTAAACCCTTGCTAGATGAAGGCGATATCATTATCGATGGTGGCAACTCTTGGTTTGAAGATACGGAACGACGCACCAAGGAATTAGAACCTGCCGGATTTCGGTTTATCGGTATGGGTGTCAGCGGCGGTGAAGAAGGTGCGCTGAATGGCCCGTCACTCATGCCCGGAGGTACAAAAAGTTCCTACGAATATCTCTCGCCAATTTTTAACAAAATTGCTGCCCAAGTCGATGATGGCCCTTGTGTAACCTATATTGGCCCTGGTGGTTCTGGTCACTATGTCAAAATGGTACACAACGGTATTGAGTATGGTGATATGCAGCTAATTGCAGAAGCCTACGATTTACTGAAAAATGCTGCGGGACTAGATCATAAACAGTTACATGAAGTATTCACGGAATGGAATACTACCGATGAACTCAATTCATTTTTGATTGAGATTACATCTAATATCTTCCCATACATTGACCCAGAAACGAATCTACCCTTAGTAGATTTGATTGTTGATGCCGCAGGACAAAAGGGAACTGGACGTTGGACTGTACAAACTGCACTGGAATTAGGAGTTTCGATTCCGACGATTACAGCGGCGGTAAATGCCCGGATTATTTCTTCGATTAAAGAGGAACGGGTAGCAGCATCTAAGGTGCTTACAGGCCCCAGTGGCAAATATGATGGACAAATTAAAGAATTTGTCAATATGGTGCGCGATGCTCTCTACTGCTCAAAAATCTGTTCTTACGCTCAAGGGATGGCACTGCTATCTACAGCTTCCAAAACATATAACTGGGATTTGAATTTGAGCGAAATGGCGCGGATTTGGAAGGGTGGCTGTATTATTCGTGCTGGCTTCTTGAATAAAATCAAGAAGGCTTTTAATGAAAATCCAGCATTGCCAAACTTGTTATTAGCTCCTGAGTTTAAGCAGACTATTCTTGATAGACAGGCTGCTTGGCGCGAGGTAATTATGACAGCAGCGAAATTGGGAATTCCAGTACCTGCATTTAGCGCATCTTTAGATTATTTTGACAGTTATCGCCGCGATCGCTTGCCCCAAAACCTCACTCAAGCTCAACGCGACTACTTTGGCGCACACACCTACCTACGTCTTGATAAGCCCGGTGCTGGCGCATTCCATACCGAATGGGTTCCCATTGCTGAAGCTGATAAGAAATAATCTTTCACTGCTCTAAATGGGCGTATTGTGCAAGGTGAAAGGAACTGGGGACTGGGGATTTGGTTGAAAGCGGAAAAATTATGGAATTCCGCTTTACCCAAGCACAAATTTTGTCACAATTTCCCAGTACTCAATACTGAAGCAAATTTCAGAATATCAATTATGTCATGACTCTGAGTTTCAGAGTCATTTTTTTGACCATATTCATAAGCTGTTCCACATATAACTTGCATAACCCTGTTTTGTCAGTTTGGGAGAAGCCTATCGCTGAAAGCCTTTTGGAGCTTTAGTTTTAAGCTTTTGGTTATAAATTTTAGTTACTGTTAGAAAATAAAGGCTCAAAGCTAGATTGGATGAAAGTTTCAGAATCTTGCTTTGATTATTACTTTCCGAGAGTGACATAAAAGGGATAATTAGGGCGGGCTTTCCGGCCATTGGCGTCAAGTTAACGTAGAACCGATGTCCCGCAAAGAACTGAAGTTCCTTGCTGATAGCAAAAGTCATCTCAAGATGACTGAATATCCCCCAAGATTTTGAGTCTACTTCAGTAGACTTGAGCTATTAGCCAAGAAATAAATTTCTTGGCGGGTGAGGAAGCCAACACCGAAGCTATTTCTAGCTTAAGTTGACACCAATGGCTTTTCGGCCCACCCCACAAGAGTTTTATTTAATTTAATTATGTAATTTAGATGTTTTTTAGCTTACCAATTCAAAATTCAAATCGTTAAGACGCAAAGATGTAATTTAAATGACTACTAGCTTATTCCCTGTTCCCTATCATTGAGATTTTTGAATCCAATCCAAAACTTCTGGGGTAATCAGTACGCCGCTTTGGGCTTCAACGCCAGAACCGCCGTCACTATGAACTGCTACCAATTTGCGAAACGTCTTGTCATTACTTGTGAATGTAACCCAAACTGGGCTACCTGAATGCCCATCTTCAGCTTGAGTCTGATAACCCAGTCTCATCCATCCACCTTTGACTGCTTTTGCATATTTGGGAAGATTTGCATTATCAACAGCCCCCCGACTTTCCCATTGATTAATCCCGTGTTTGGGTATTCTTGGTGTTGGGTACCCTGCAAGGCAGATGCTCTTTTTCTCAAGCAGTGTGCGATTAGTTGTAGAACTTAATATAGTGCGATCGCCCCAGCGTGAGCTACCCCAGTAGCCAAATTGCCCTTTTTCCCAGGGCAAACTGCCAAGACTAGTATTCAGTTTGATCAAGGCAATATCAAATAGTGAAGAATTAGAATCAGTTGGTGAAGAGGCAGAATTAATATATTGAGGGTGGATCTTGTAGCTAGATGCTCGGAAGGAACCCAAGGGTCTGTGACTTGTCAATAGCGCATTGATCAAATCGCTTTCATTATCGTCGTACACCTTTGCTAATCCACTTTTACTTTGGTGCATAGGGGTAACAAAAACCATTTCTGCCTTCAGTTGCTGACCGTCAAGCCACTTCTGTGACAACACATGTGCAGCAGTCAAGATATGTCGAAAACCAATCAATACACCAGTCGCTGGCCCATAAGTTACTGCTACATCCTTGTTCGATGGATGCGGAATCGTAGCAATAATAGAGCAGATAAATCGATGGGGCGAAACTTTTGGTTTAGTTACTTTCTCAAAAGTTTGCTTTTTTTGAGGCTCAGTCGTAGAGGTTTCATGTTGCAGCAGTTCCAGTTCAGCAGTAGAGATATTACTAGTTGGCTGCAACAAGGCAAGCAAAGTATTTTTGGGCAGGTCAATTGCTCTACCTAGTATGGGATGAGTGTATCTCTCCTTGATTGGAATCCAGATCCTAGCAAAACACTTTTTCTCACCTTTACTGGCAAGGCGCTGTTCCTTACCACAGCTAAAAGTTGGGTTAAAGCTAATAATCCCTTTGGGAAAGTACTTCTGCTCAAAACTGTTAGCAGGCTTTCTCCAAAACTTACGGTTTAGAGGGTGATTATTAATTTGTTGTGCCCACTCCAGTCGTTCGGCATTGGTTTTTATCTGATAAGCTGTTTGAGCAGTTGTGAGTAGACCTCCTTTGCCATGCTGGATTTCATAAAAGTAGCCTGGAGTTGGTTGATTTGTAACAGGTAACTCCGAATCGGATGAGGTGTTTAAATAAACACCTTCACTTTCCTCAAAATCCACTCCTTCTAAATCTATCTCAGATTCATGCCAAACTGCTTCTTGGTTTTCGGTTAATTCTAGATACGGCTGAGTGTCTACATCAAAATTATCGAGAAAATGGTTTTTGGGTTTTGAAGAATGTATCACTTCCCCAAATTCCTCATTGAAAACATCTTCTGCTTCTGTTTCATCAAGCAAATACTCCGAAAATTCCTGATTATTTTGATCATCAATATTTGATGGCTCTAATAATTCTTTAGCTAATATCTGTTCTTTCCAAAATATCCAAAATACATCTGCTCTAGCACCAAAGTTTTCAAGCTTAGCACAAACACGATTTGTTTTTACTTGATCCAAACTTGGCAAAGCTGGATTAAGTTCTGGATCCATAAAGCAAATATGGAAACGATCTACTCCATAAACAACTACAAAGTGAAAATAACTAGCTGTTGGTCGTTTAAAAATAACAATTAAATGGCTATGTCTGAGCATAGACACCCAATTTATTCCAGAAAGATTATAACCCTGTTCAAATTTTCTACACTTCAAACCAAAAACACGCTGAATCTCGTCCATCCCCTTTGGGAGTTTCAAACTGTCATCAGTGTTAACTAAGCCAAGTGGTTTCAAAAAGTTAATTACGTCTTGACCTGTTGGGAATTTTCGTACACCTTTAGTAACCATTGACCAAGAGGAAAATGCTTCTGCCCAACAGATATAACGATTTGCCTGATAACGAGATGGAGGGCGCATTCTCCAAGCACTTTCAGAGATTTCTGCTTCTTTTAATTCGTTAATAAATTCAGGTTCTATAGCCTCGAATGTGTTTATGGTTGACTTTACTAAAATATCTTTTTCATCAGAAATTCTATCTACATCCAAATCATTTGGACGTTCCCCCATTATCTCTGGTTCTAGTTGCTCTTGCTCTCCAGTCCAAGATTCTGCAAAGACTTCTTCTGCATATTCTGCTTGATCTAATTCCTCAGAAAACTCCTCATATTCTTCATCTTTTGGTTCGGTGATTGTCCCTTGTCCTGGTTCAAATGCTTGCAGGAAAGGGCTTTCTAGTTCAAACTTGGCACGTCGAGATTCCCACGCTTGTGCAGATTTTGTTGCTGCTTCATCGGTGAAAACCGTTTCATTTAAGAAGGGTGAATCAAACTCGTAAGCATCAGAATCAGGTGAAGAAATCATAGGAATCCCCTTATTTTTGAGGTCAATATTTTTTGCTTTTAAGTGTTCCACTGACGGCGCACTACCCGTTATGAATGAAACTCTTTTTCTTCCCCCACTCCCTACTCCCTATTTTGAATTGAGACAGAGCGTGCTTTCTCTTTCATGTTGCGACCTGTAGCTTGCGACCAGTAGGTAATAATTGTTCTCATTACCCTTTCTACTGGAGAACCAACGGTGTAGAAACCCGGAATTGCTAACTCATTGAGATAGATATCCGTTTCCAGTTGTGTCAAAATCCATGACATGCGATCGCTTAACAAAAAGAAATAGAAAGACCTGCCATGAGGTGGCATACTAACCCGCTCCCCAATTTTCTTTAATCGCTCCTCTTCACTCGCACCCTCAGCCCTCAAAGAATTCACAATCGGTGTATCAAACTCAACAGCTAGATGGAACCATGACATCATTGAGACATACCAGAATTCCTCACGAGATAAGTTCCCATTAGTGCGGCGTGTTCTCAGCATGTCATGTAATCTTTTTGCCAAATCAAGAATTGCAGCGTCGTCTTGGGGATTAGTGCCGCTAGTGTTATTTTGATTAGAAATTGCTACCCAAACTTCCCTGAGAAACTCTTCCCACGTACTGACAAAATCACGGTTAGCGGTATCAGGTTTGACATAAGGATAGGGTTGACCATTTTCCATGCCATGATTTAAGTCCATGCCAAACATCCGGTAGTAAGCATTACGACGCGACGCCCCGGAATCTGGACGCACATAGCTACCCACTGAGTAGATACTAAAGGGGGCTGCATCTCTGAAGAATAGTTCTTCTGTATTTCTCAACCAGTGTTGAGAACTAGCTAGAGGCACACCCAATTTTTCACCATGATGATATTCGTAAATGACTTTGCGAAATATGTCATAAATACGAGTATTTTCAATCAGATAAGCGTAGATTAAGTGATCCCACATCACTCCATTGCGGGGTGGGACACTAGCGGGAATACCAAATCGTTGTTGATTTCCCGTGAAGAAGTTAGGCAAACCCGTCTGAGGGGGTGCAGAGCTAAATAGAGTATTGAGTAAATACTCTGGCAGTCCAGGAATATCGCTCCGCCGTCTGGGATGGCCGAGTGATTCATTAGCCTCCCAAACTCTAAAGTCCCATGCTATTTCCAGCAGGGCTGAAAGTTCGCTAGGATGCAGGCGAAATAGGATTTCGGCTTTATTTCTAAAAGTAAGACCATCGGATGGTGTAGTAAAGCGTCTGAACATAAGTTTGGGGATTGGGGACTGGGAAATAAGGGTGTAATTGTATTGGGTAAATCCAAAATCCAAAATCTAAAATCGATTAGCTATGGATTGCTAGCCGCAGCTTTAGAATCGACGCGCGGTAAAATCCATCCTGGTAGAGGATCTGGTTTAGCTTGCCTATCTGTTAGTGCTTGCTTAATTTCCAAAAACTCTAATTGAGCTTGAGTTGCTTCTGATGATGTGGCTACCTCAACTGCTGGTTGTGATTGGGCATTATCTTGTCGAGTTTCTCCGTTTGTCATTGGTGCTGTCTCCTGGAATTTATTGGGTAATTGAATATGCTTAAAAATATTTTTCAATTGAGCAAATAAACTTTTGATCATGAATTGTTTAAGCGATCGCCTCCCCTGATTTTTATACCGCCTGCAAGGACAATCCCAGCCTCACCATCCAATCCCGTTGCTGCTGCAAAATCTCTAAAGATTGTTCAGGTAAGGTTGCTGCTTTATAGCCAGAGAGGGCGAGCAATCTTAATGCCTCTGTTTGCACCCAATGATGAGAGGTGTAGAGAGCTGAGCCAATCTGATATTCCAATTTCAGCAATGTCGATGGCTGTACCCTGCGAGGATCGATTAAATTCACCAGTGCTTGTCCACCAAGCGATCGCATGGGTGTAGATAACGCCAGTTCACTAATTTTTGGCAGCAATGGTAAAGATGTTTGCAACACAGCGCGAACGGTAGGGTGAGCTTGTTCGAGAAGATGACTATGACTCCACGAATAGGCGAGTTGATCCCAGGGGCCTGTGCCAAAAAACTGACGACACATCTCCACACCCAGCAATACACGGACATAACTTACAGGATGAGGATCGCCGGGAATGAAATTGAAAACAAATGCATCGCCCCCAGCTAGAACATCGTGCAACCCCGCAACAGCCGCGTATCCGGTGTAGACGAAGGCGATCGTATCTGCGGCAATTTCTGATGACCAACTGGCCCAAATTTGGGCCAGTTCTTTTGAATCGCTTGAGAGTTCCCGCTCTAGTATTGCTGCTAGTTCTTGATTCCAACCCAGAATATGAGCAATTTGATGTCCTGCCTCATGAATTAGAGCCGTTGGGCGATAGAGGTTATGCCGCACAATTTTAATGGCTGCAACGGCACTCTCTGTCTTTCCATCCCAAAGGCGTAAACCAGCTTTGAGGATTGATGCACCTAAACCTTGGTCGAGGTAAGTTAGAACAGGGGGCGTAGATTTACCTAATGGTTGTAGTAAAGGTGTCATACTCTTGAGGCAGAGCGCGTCACAGGCACGTAAGAGAGCAGAAATCGTGGGGTTTGTTCGGGTATTAATGGCATCAGCATAGAAGTCGAGCAAAATTTCGGTTCTAAGATAACGTTTGCGAAATTGAACGAGTTGATATTGAACTCGCCTAAAATCGCTGATTGTTTCTGCGGCATTCCACTGAGCCTGAAGGAACTTTGCTTGCTGATGCAGTTGATTAACGGCTGTGAGTAAATTTTGACGTAACACAATACCTAAATAGCGTTCAAGCCCTTCCCAAGCACTCAAAGAAGCTAAATCATCCAGGCTGCCGAGGCGTTGGGCTGCCATTACCCAATGAGCAACTTGACGGGCAATTTGCATTCGTAGAGTGTTTAGGGATTCTGAACTCATTTTTAGCTCCCTCAATCGGGTAATAAAAAAGGCAGGGGCAGCACTTCGACTTCGCTCAGTGACTGGGGCAGGGGGAAAGAGGCATTAGTCAAAACTTTAAACAAGACACAAGTTGTGCTTTTTCCAATCCCACGATATGGTGCGTGGGTTTCTCCTGCCTTCTGAAAAGATTGCGATCGCTTTACTCACGATAAAATCCTGCGAAAACTTGAATATTGGCGTCAGGCATTCCATCAGCAAAGCTGAAGCTATATAAACTTACGGGTTCTCCCCGAAAAGCTCGTCCTAATGTAGATAATCCCGGAGGATGATTGAGTCTGGCAATGAGAGTTACTCCATCTGCAAAATCTTCTGTAGCAGCAATAAAATCTTGAGGGCGTTGCTTCAAGTGGTCACTCAAAAATGTTCCCAACCAGTCAATTACCTGCTGGGTTAAACGTTCCGTCACAAATTGTGGTAACAACCTGAGTGCAGGCCCCCGTGCCAACTCTGGTGTCACTGCACCGTGAATGATTTTGACATGCCCAGCAAACTCACCCGACAATGCCATTTTTAGCTTTGGTTGCAGTATCGAATGCAGCAATGCCACAACCATGCCTATTGGGGTTCCTTGTCGAAGTCGCATGGCAATAGATTGAGCATCTGCTTCACTTAAAAAGACAAAGATTCGCAATTGATCGGAGGGAAAATCAAATGTGACACTGACTTGACTGGCTCGCTGGGTAATTGACTCTCCTTCTGGGGTAGGCATGACTTTGGGATGTGCCCCTGGAATTTCCAGGTAGTAAAGCCTTTGTCCGACAGCAGTTGTGGGTTGATGGTCAAGATAACGGGAAGCAACTTCACGCCCTAAACCAGCATGTCCTAGTAGCATTCCGGCAGCTTCTGGTGTGAGCGGATGCAGTTGAGAACGGGCTTCAGCAGTCCCTAATCCGGGAACGTATTTCTCTCCTTGACAAATCTGACTGAGCATTGTCCCTGGAATAGCTTCATACATGTGTAATTTGGCGATGATGGTGCGTCCAGGCGATAATCCCAGGCGATCGCGCAAGAATATAGTTAGGGGAACCCCACAAAATGTTTTAACTGTTCGTGCAATTTCCGGTGTAATTTTAACTTCCGGAATCCGAGTATATTTCTTGTAGCGTCTGCGTCCCCGCAGAGGCAGCATTACCCAAGTACCGCGAATGCCATTAGACTCACGCAGTTCTGGACGTTTTTCGTAGCTGTTTTCAGATAATACGGGTGGCAGATTTGCTGCTGCTGCCTTTTCAAAGGCTTCTAAGACAAAGCCTTCTAACAGTTCTTGGTTATCTAGTACATAATCTGGTAGCGTCGCCACATTCCTAACCGTCTCTTCAACTGTAGCGGCGATCGCTGCACCACCGGCATTAGCTTCATCTTCTGGTGTGACTTCCAATCCAAACAATCGCAAACCCACATCGACAATGGCTTGCGACAGTAGGGGAGCATACTTCTGACCAACAAAATTCCGAATCAGCTTTGCTAATAATTTGGCTAAAAATTTTACAACCCTTTGACGGCCAATGATTCGCAAGGCAATTCGTAGGGCTGCCATAATTACAGGCACAAAGTTTTCGACTGCGGGGGTAGGATCTTCACCATCCTTGAGTTGAGTGATTTGATGAATGAACTCGGCACGGGCGCGATCTAGGTTATCGATCGCATCTTCTGTAATGGGTTGTTGTGCTTCAGCTGCATAACTGGCAACCGTGGCATCCATATCTGCTTCGCTTTCCGCAAACAGCAGATTTGCAACCTGTTCATCAAACTCACGCTGAATTGCAGAGATGTCCTCAGTTGTATCTTCTCCCGACTCAGGTGATTGCAGTTCCCCAACTTCTTTTTTAAATAGACGCTTGGCCAAAGCCTGAGCCAGTTGGCGATACTGAGAAGGTAATCGATTCAGCGCAAACTTTAAAACTTTCTTTAAAAGTGGGCTAACGAACTTCCTCAGCCTCTTCAATACCCCAAACAACTTTTTCTTAACCCATCCTGCTGCTTTGCGAATTCCTTTGCCAACAGCTTTAATTCCTTGCTTAACCTTCTTGAAGACCTTTTTAACCGCCCCCTTAACCTTATTCTTGATTTTTCCCAAGAATCTTTTTGCCTTTCTCAAGCCCCTTTTAATTTTGCTCCAGAGTCCACCCTCAAATGAAGGTTCGTAGCGCTCAATAATTCCGTCTACCTCTGCCTCGCTTAGAGTATCCAGGTCATGTTGTTCCAGTTCATTAATTAACCCTTCAGTGAAAGCTTCTGCTGCACTAATTAAAGGATTAAAATGTGCTTCTAGAAGATAGGCTGCTTGCTGTTTTTGAGCGATCGCATCACCATATTCGCTGGCAAATTGTTCTTGATAAAGCTCAGTTGCATCATCTGCAAGTTCGGCGATCGCTTCGTTAAACTCTTCATCGTAGAGTTCATTAAGGAATGTTACATACTCTTCCATCTCAGGGGCAACAATTCCCTGGCTCTCTAAGGGATTTTCCAGTTCATATATAGATGGAAATGGGCTATCAGACTCAGTGAAGCTTGAGTCCTGCATTGCCTGCTCTGAAATGCCAGGTTCCTCATCAACAAACTGGGATGATGAAGGAAAAGGTGACTCAATCACCGTGTTTGAGGTTTGGGACTCGGAGGTATTTCCAACAGATGATGTCATAATCTTCTCCTTGCAGCTATGAAGCCTGCTCCTAGATTAAAGAAACTAGGACGAAGATGAAAGTACCCTCAAAGGTACTGTTCAATTAATTTAAGATATGCGTATCTTACCACTCGCTTTGCTTGCAGATGATCTCTGCGTTAGCAATCTTTATACACTACCTCACTGCAACAGTACTGAGTAAAATTCAATATTTACGATATTGGTCATTTGTTGGATGTTGTATAAAGGAAGTCTATCTCTATACAAAACGAATTATGAAAATTATTCATACTTTGCTTAGCCACTCTCTCATGGGTTTAGTAGTTTTGAGTGCAGCGACCGTATTTACCCAACCCACTAAAGCAGAAACAATTACCGGAGAACTAGGTAATGTACGGGCGGAAATGTCTTATGAAAAACCAGAGGAATATAAATATAAAAACATCAGATTACAAATTGTGCGCGGCGGTCAAACTGTTTTTAATCAACTGCTGTCACAAGACAATGAATATGACAGACCAATTGGAGACTTAACTCAAGACGATAAGTTACCAGTTCTAGATTTGGATGGTAACAAAGAACCAGAAGTTATTGCAGACTTCTTTACAGGTGGAGCGCATTGTTGTACTTATTCGTTGATTTATCGCTACGATCGCAAGTCTCAAAAGTACATTCAAACTCGCCATGAATGGGGTAATGGTGGCTATATACTCAAAGATTTAAATCAAGATGGACTGCAAGAGTTTAATAGTCGAGACGATAGCTTTGCTTATGCTTTTAGTTCTTATGCTGCTTCTGGCTATCCCCTGCAAATCTGGCAATATCGTCAAGGAAAGATGATTGACGTGACTCGTCGCTATCCTAAGTTAATTGCTAGTCATGCCTCAGAATTATGGCAAACCTATATCCAAGCGCAGCAACAAGGCGATGATGGCAAAGGTTTTTTAGCCGCCTATTTAGCAGATAAGTATCTGTTAAATCAAGGACAAGACGGTTGGCAACGCCTACAGAAAGCTTACAAAAAAAGCGATCGCAACAAGTACTTTGCAGATTTACGCAAGTTTTTACGCGAAACCAGATACATTAAGTAATTTGAATTCCACCCAAAATTGGGATGTTTGTTGGCGCTGTTACAGCTTCATAATTTTAAAGCGTTTAATATCCTAAAATACATTCACAAAATAAAACTAGTTCGTCACAAACATAAGTTTCTCTATCCTATGAGAGACTTGTTATTCTCCTAATACAATCACATTTTCCAAATTTTTTTATGGACTATCAGCCTGTAAATCAAGAGTAATTAAAAAGTCGGAATTAGCAAACAGGTACATTTTTGCGTAAAGTCATCATGTTTTTCAACGAAAACTTGGGAGTTTATACAGTTAGTGCGAAACTTAAAGTTAGGGTATATATTATCCCCTAAATCTGTTCTGCGTCCGTCCGTTGTTATTAGTATGGTTGCATCTTTATTGATTGGCGGCATAAGTTTTTATACAGTAAAACACTGGCAAAATTTTGCAAATCAAGAAGCACAAACGCCAACAAATTTACCAGATTTAAAAACAGTAACAGCTTTAGGACGAATCGAACCACAAGGGAAGGTAATTAAACTCTCTGCTGCGGTGTCTGCTGAGGGCAGTCGAGTAGAGGAGTTGCTAATTAAAGAAGGAGATAGAATCAAAGCCGGACAGACGATCGCCATCCTAGACAGCCGCGAACGCTTGCAAGCAGCCTTAAAAGAAGCGCAAGAGGGGGTAAAAGTAGCACTGGCAAATCTGTCTCGCATCCAAGCAGGAGCTAAACCCGGTGAAATTACCGCCCAACAAGCTGCGATCGCCCGTTTACAAGCTGAAAGCCAAGGTGATATTAATACTCAAGCCGCGACCGTTGCTCGATTACAAGCCACCGTGCAGAATGCCGCAACAGAAGACAAACGCTATCAGGCGCTGTATGAACAAGGCGCAATTTCCGCCTCTGGGCGAGACAGCAAGCGCTTAAATTTAGAAACTGCCCAAAAAAGCTTACAAGAAGCGCAAGCCCAGTTAAATCGCACCCAGTTAGCCAGTCAGCAACAAATTAAAGAAGCCACCGCCACATTATCTCAAATCACCGAAGTGCGAGGAGTAGATATAGAAGCAGCCCAAGCCGAAGTTAGTCGCGCGATCGCCCTCATGAATCAAGCACAAGTAAATTTGAAACAGGCTTATGTGCGATCGCCCCAAGATGGCCAAGTATTTGAAATCCATGCTCGTCCTGGAGAGTTGGTATCAAATGATGGTATCGCCGATATTGGGCAAACCAATCAGATGTATGTAATAGCCGAAGTCTACGAAAGCGACATCAGCAAAATTCGTCCAGGGCAACGCGTACAAGCCATCGGTGATTTCTTGCCAATTGAATTGCAAGGAACAGTAGACCGTTTAGGCTTACAAGTGCGGCGGCAGAATGTAGTTAACACTGACCCCGCAAGTAACATCGACAACAGAGTAGTAGAAGTCCATATTCGACTAGATAACTCCTCCAGCCAAAAAGCCGCCAACCTCACCAACATGCAAGTGAAAGCAGTAATTGAGCTTTGATGGGGAATTGGGAATTGGGAATTGTCATTTGTTATCTGATATCTTGCACCAGTCCCAAAAACCGCCATAGGTTAGAAACCTATGGCTAATAGCAAAAGTCCTCTCAAGAGGACTAAATCTCACAAAAAGCAGAGATTTTAGTCCACTTAAGTGGACTTAACCTAATAAGAGCGAGAATTTATTCTCTGGCGGGAGATTGGGCAGGTGCAAGATCTAAGTTATTGATCATTCCCCGTGTCCCCGTGTCCCCGTGTCCCCTCATCCCCCTCATCTCCCCACTCCCCACCCCCACTCCTATGAAGGGATTACTCCAACAGTTGCGACGGCGAACACCTTTAGGTTGGCTGCAATTGAGTCATGAAAAAAGTCGTTTATTAGTAGCGTTGTCAGGTATTGCTTTTGCCGATGTTCTCATGTTTATGCAGTTGGGCTTTCAAACTGCGCTATACGACAGTAACACTAGGCTGCATCGCAGTGTACAAGCAGACATTGTTTTAACTAGTCCACAAGCCCGTAACTTGCAAGGGATGTCTACATTTTCGCGGCGGCGATTATATCAGGCAATGGATATACCGGGCGTGAAGTCAACACAGGGAATGTATTTCAGCTACACAATTTGGAAAAATCCTCAAACCCGCCGTGAGACGGGGGTATTAGTGATTGGGTTCAACCCAGATCAGCCAGCTTTTGATTTACCCGATGTCAATCGGCAATTGCAGGCGATTAAAATGCCAGATACAGTCCTGTTTGACCGTGGTGCCAGAGGAGATTACCAAAAAGCGATCGCCCAAATTGACCAAGGTAAAATATTGACCACCGAAATAGAAGGGCGCACGATTACCGTTAGTGGATTATTCAAAGTTGGGGCTTCTTTTGGGGCTGATGGTAGCTTAATTACTAGTGATTTAAACTTTTTGCGACTATTTCCCAGGCGACAGTCAAGCAGTGTTAGTTTGGGTTTGATTCAGGTAAAACCAGGTTACGACCCCAAAAAAGTAGCAGCAAACTTAAAAGCCTACTTGAGAAATGATGTCAGAGTCTTAACCCACGCAGAATTTATTGAATTTGAAAACAATTTTTGGCGAACCAACTCACCCATTGGCTTTATTTTCAGCTTAGGTGTATCGATGGGGTTTGTAGTCGGGGTGATTATTGTTTATCAAGTCCTGTCTACTGATGTCAATGCCCACGTCAGAGAATATGCCACCTTCAAAGCAATGGGGTATAGCAATTACTACCTACTGAGTGTGGTATTTGAAGAAGCGTTAATTTTAGCTGCACTAGGTTTTATTCCAGGAGTAGCAGTTTCTTTAGGACTTTACCAACTAACTCGCACCGCCACCAATTTACCAATGTATATGACAGCACTTCGAGGATTACAAGTGCTGATATTGACCATCATCATGTGTACAATTTCGGGTGCGATCGCCACCCGTAAACTCCAAGCAGCCGACCCTGCGGATATGTTTTAGGGAATGGGTAATTCGTAATGACGCTCCTTCGTCGCTACCGCTGACGCTCGTACCTCGCTACCGCTTCGCTAACGCTAACGTAATTCGTAAGGGGAGAAATAACTCATAACTAATAAAACAAATGACAAACAAACCAGTTATTTCGATTAAAAATCTCGACCATTATTTTGGTTACGGTTCACTTCGCAAGCAAATTCTGCATAACATCAACTTAGAAATTAACGCTGGTGAAATTATTCTCATGACAGGGCCGTCTGGTTCTGGTAAGACTACGCTGTTGACTTTAGTCGGTGGATTGCGTTCTGCTCAATATGGTGGTTTGCGAGTGTTGGGACGAGAACTTGTTAATGCTAGCACTGCACAACTAATACAAGTACGACGCCATAATGGTTATATTTTTCAAGCACATAACTTACATGGCAGTTTGACAGCGCTGCAAAACGTCAGAATGGGTTTAGAACTGCATCAGCATATTGGCTTAAAACAGGTGCAAGCTCGGTCAATTCAAATGTTAGAGCAAGTAGGATTAGGAAATCATCTTCATTACTACCCAAACAAAATGTCTGGAGGGCAAAAACAACGGGTAGCTATAGCCCGCGCCCTAGTTAGTCATCCGCAAATCGTTCTAGCAGATGAACCCACCGCCGCCCTTGACAGTCAATCGGGTCGAGACGTGGCTAATTTGATGCAAAAATTAGCGAAAGAACAAGGTTGTACCATCTTAATGGTGACTCATGATAATCGGATTTTGGATATTGGCGATCGCATTGTCCACATGGAAGATGGCAAACTAGAAACCCACATCATGAACCACACAGCAAAGGCTTGACCAAAAACAAGGGAGTAGGGAGTAGGGTGTAGGGGGAGAAATAACCAATTCCCCATTCCCCAAATAGTCCCAACAAGTTTCAAAATAGTAAAGGAATTATGTAAATAGGCTACAAACACAATTCATCCGACACCTAAATTAAGGTGCCTACCATGATTGATTCCCTCTTCCATGCTTACATCCCTCTGTTTACCTGGATAGGCTTAGGACTTTTAATATCTCGATTGACCCCAGAAAATTTTCTCAAACTACTAGGTCAAGCGCTTTACTGGGTTGGAATTCCACTGCAACTTTTAGTTTTAGCACGCCGCACTAACTTATCTAATGGCGGATTGATACCTGGAATAGCAGTGGTCATCTTACTGCTGAGTATAGGTTTAGCAGTATTAATGTGGTGGGGATGGCAACTATTAACGAATCGAACAGTGCCATCAGAACCAGAAAGTCTAGATTTATCCATCGATACATCTTTAATTTCAACCCCTAGTAGGGATTCATCTGGTTTATCCGTCATAGATAAAACTGGGCTGAACTCTAATAAAAACCCTGATGATCCTCTGTTGCGGGCAAGTTTAGGCAGCTTTATCCTGGCTGCAATTTTAGGTAATACAGGTTTTGTTGGATTGACACTCACACAAGTGCTAACTAGCCCAGACAATACTGACTGGGCAGTATTATTTAGTGTTACTAACAACGTTGTTGGTACGTACGGTATAGCTGTTTTAATTGCTAGCTATTTTGGGAACAACCAAATCAAAAACCATTGGTGGACTCAGTTACGAGACTTAGCAACTGTGCCTAGTTTATGGACATTTTTTATTGGCTTGAATACGCAATTTATCAAATTGCCCGCAGCAGTTGAGTCAGGACTAGACCAAGCTGTCTGGGTTGTAATCGCCTTTGCTTTATTGCTGGTTGGTCTGCGACTAGGTAATATCCAAGGATGGAATAGTCTAGAAAGTGCCTCAATTGCCAGTGCGTTGAAAGTCTTTATTGTGCCTGCGTTAGTAGGATTAGGTGCTACTTGTTTAGGTGTGAGCGGTGAACAGCGTTTGGTACTCGTGCTGATGTCTGGAACACCTACCGGGCTTTCTGTACTAATTTTAGCTGAAGTTTATGAATTAGATCGGAACCTGCTAGCCAGCAGTATTGCTTTGACTTTTATAGGGTTATTTCTGGCGCTTCCTCTCTGGCTTGCCTGGTTCGGCTAAATCATCCCAAACTGGAATCAGGAGGTATTGTTTGAGCGACTGTTGGCTTAGTGTAATACGGGCTGTGCCTGCGATCGCTGTTTGATTCCACAATCGCCCAAATTTAATTCCGGGAGAATGTTAACAGTTGCCATTACATAATCTCCCATAGATAGAAATGTAATAATTTTTGATAAAAATTACATATATTAAAATCCCAAATGTATTTTCAGTCAAGCTAAATAAAGGTTAAACTAGCCGTTGTTGCCTAAAAAACTATGCTTTTAGGTAAACCGTGCAAGCGCCTTAGCGCTAATCTAGCCAAATCCATTTTCATTCCCAATGGCATATACCCCGGTTATCAGAGTTCAATTTCTAAGGCGCTTGGTGAAATTTCTGACCTGCAAAAACATTTGCAGCGGTTAGGAAACACTACTAGTAATAAGCTAGTCTGTTCTTCAACAGAAGCAAGGGATTTTTTTATAGCTCTATGATTACCGAGGATCGCACTAATAATTTACAGAAAAATTTGCTCGGTTTTAGCGTCAAAGGCTTGACAGTTAATCGCCGAGGAATGAATCTATTAATGGGAATGCTTGCTGCTGTTCCCATAACTTTAGTATTGCCTGTAGATGCCCTACAGGTGAAAATGACTCCAACTAATCCTAGATTGGGAGATACGCTGTCGGTATTGATTAATCTGGATAATCCAGAGAGTAACACCAATCCAACAGTGGCTAGTGGTGAAAACACATACCCAGCATTTGAAATTGCACCCAACCAATATCGGGCTTTTATTCCTACAACTCCATTGGAAAAAGCAGGAACCAGAAAACTTAGAGTTACCGGGGATGGACAGGTACAAAACTTGGCTGTGAAAGTAAGCGATCGCAAATTCCCCGTACAACGCATAAATCTACCACCTGGCAAAGCTGGGGTGCAAGCCACAGAGTATGAACTGAAACGCGTAGCAACCTTGAAAGCACTGAAAACCCCGCAAAAGTATTGGAACGGCATCTTTCTCAAGCCAAATGCAGGTAGGATGTCAACAATCTATGGTGTACGTCGCTACTACAATGGTAAATTTGCCAAAGACTACTACCATCGTGGGGTTGACTTCGCTGGCGCAGCAGGTTCACCTGTAACCGCCCCAGCAGCTGGGCGGGTTGCTTTAGTGGGTAGAGTATCCCAAGGGTTCCGAGTTCATGGTAACGTCGTTGGCATTGACCACGGTCAAGGAGTAACCAGTATTTTTATGCACCTAAGTCGGATTAATGTCAAAGAAGGGGATGTCGTCAAACCCGGTCAATTACTTGGTGCAGTGGGTTCAACAGGTGCCTCTACAGGCCCTCATTTACACTGGGGTTTATATGTCAATGGACTATCTGTTGACCCAATACCCTGGCGAACTAGGGTCTTTAATTAATTAGTAAGGAAAATTTATTCGCTTTTGTTCAGATAGGTTGTATATTTTTGCTGAAAATTTAGGCAAAATAAATTAAATTGATACCGTCCCTACCTTACTTGGCTAGCGTAAAAATGATGAGCGTTATGAGTATTGAAAAAATTGTAGAACAAGCTCTCCAAGATGGCTATCTTACACCAGCAATGGAAGCAGAAGTTGGGCGAATCTGTGATAACGCCTCGGAACTCTCAATCGAGGAGTATATGGCGCTAGATCGTCTGATGGGAGCATTGCTAACAGGTGAGGTAGTGGCGGTACCTCGCAAACAGTTTATCAATGTTATGGAAGAGTTAGTGCTAACAGAAGCGATCGCCAGAGTAGCAGAAATTGAAGCTACTAGCGAAAGTTCCTTAGATGTGGGAGATATTGCCGCTTACGCCCTCAACCGTCTACCACCCCTGTACGCTACTACAGAAGAAGGTGCCAACTACCAGCGCCAACGCGCTAAGGCGGAACTGCAAGAATTAATTTCTCAGCAAATAGGCGAGGCAATCAGTCGCTATTTAGACCGGCCCAATTTCTTCCCAGAACGTCAGGCACTGGGTAAAAGTACTGGCAACGAAGTTGTACGCCAAGTCAGCGCTTTACTTCAGTCATACGCGCCTAACTTTGAGCAAAAATCGCAATCTTAAGAGTCATTGGTCATTGGTCATTAGTCATTAGTTTTATACACAGGACTAATGACTATTAGGAAATAGAAAAACTGTCCCCCATTCCCTAATCACGCACCACCACTTCCGTGCCTATCTTTACTTGCTCATACAGTACTCTCACATCAGGATTACGCATTCTCAGACAACCGTGAGATACAGCGCTTCCCATGACTTCGGTATCTGGTGTGCCGTGAAAACCAATGTGATTACGTCCATCTGTCCAAAAACCAATCCATCTATCCCCTAAAGGACTATCAGTACCAGCCTCAAATACTTTGCCGGTAATCGGGTGACGCCAAATCGGATGATATTGCATGTGCCTGATTTTAAAAGAACCAGTAGGCGTTTCCCAGCCTTTTTTACCTATAGCCAGGGGATAACTAGCTATAACCTCATCTCTAGCGTAAACATAAGCGCGGCGATCGCTCAAGTCAACAACGACTTGCGTCTGCTGCGCTGCTAGTCTATCAGTTAATTTTTGTGGTTCTGAAGCTTGAGATAATAAAAACAGTGGTTGGTCATTCGTTATTGGTTTCTGTGTTGCTTCTGACACAACTAATCCTGTCTTATTTGGTCGGTCAGTTGTTTTGGCTATCTTTTTTTTGCTAATTTTTTCCACATCAGCATTACGCCTAGCAGATAATTTTGGTTGAGAGTGCTGTTTGGCAACTGAGTTCTGTGTGGGTTGACTGGGAAGTGCAGACACATCTATTGCTGCTTTTTGTGAACTCGCTTGTGAGGTATTTCTGTAAACGCCTTGTGGACGGCTTTGTTGAGATTTTGATGGGGTAGAGTCTCGCGGTGGGGAAGCAGATGCTGGCTTCTCCAGTTGTTCTGCTGCTGTCGTAATCCGCCAATGGACAGCCAGAGATAAAATTGCTGTGCCAAAACAGAGCAACATGACCATACGCGCTACAGATTCATTTCTTACCATTGCTTTCGCCTATTGTTTATCCCTGACATATCCAGCCGCTTAACTTGGATCAGCTAAGCATTATATTGTCAAATTGTCAAAATTTTATCAAAACTTTTTACTTTCGTTATAAATCTGCTGATACCTTTGGGCAAACTAAGGCTATAGCAGATGATCTTGGCAGAAAAATTTTTTACTAGAAAAATCATTTTCTGGAACTATCGAAATGTAGCAATCAATCACAAATGGTGTGGGCGGGAGAAAGACCATGTTTGAAAAATTATTGCTAGCAATCACAATTACATTTTCCCTCAATTTCTTTTTTCAAGTTCGTGTACCTGAACAAACTAGTTCTGGCAATAGCTACCAGCAACACCCACAAAATACAGCAACTATTCTAGTAACAAAATCGAAAAAATAACGTTCATAGTGACCACGGTAGTTAAAATTACAGATATTGTTCCCCAGTTTTTGAAGATATCAAACAGTTCTAAAATCTAGAATGCAAAGTTTAGACACCTAAAAAGTAGCTTATTGTGGAGAAACTTTGAAGTTATCAAGTGCAAAATCTTTATCCTTATCTTTAATAACTAGATTCAATTATTTTTATCAAGCGTACATACACAGTTGCCAAAAGCAATTACATGTGCTTATTGTTGCTATGCTATATTGAAAGTGGGGAGTATAAGTATTTTCATACCTCCGTTGTGGGATTTTGACCGTGGGTGTCAAGCTTGAAAACTGGTGGGGCTTGTACTCTATTGGTTTTGGGCCAGGATGTATATAGATTAGAGTTCTTTTCCCCTACACCTCACACCCCGTTCTTGGTCTAGGATATTCCCAAACCTGTACATCTCAGTGTTCCAGTCATAAATCCGTCACTTAACCCAGGAACTTGATCTCAGTTAGCAGGTCTAATAGAAAGGGATGATTTAAAGCCAGTACGATCTATGAGTCAATCGATCACTGTATCCTGGTCAACGGTTGATGCAAAGTATCCAGAAGCATCAGTGCAAGTTGACAAGCTCTCTAATCATGATCTAATTTTGCGTTGTCAAGCAGGGCTGCGACCGGATCGTGCTGTGTTTGCAGAACTATTGCGTCGCTATCAAACTCAAGTAGATAGGGTTTTATACCATTTGGCTCCAGATTGGTCTGATAGAGCTGATTTAGCTCAAGAAGTTTGGATTCGTGTGTATCGAAATATTAACCGATTACAAGAACCTGCCAAATTTCGAGGTTGGCTCAGCCGGATTGCTACCAACTTGTTTTATGATGAGCTACGCAAACGCAAACGATTTGTTAGTCCCCTGTCGCTGGATGCACCCCGATCGCTAGACGATGGCGAAATGGATTGGGAAATCGCCGGAGATACCCCTGGCCCAGAAGAACAACTGACAACTAGAGAGTTTTACGAACAATTGCGAGAAGCGATCGCGGATTTACCAGAGGTGTTTCGTACAACTATTGTCCTGAGAGAAATCGAGGGTTTGGCATATGAAGAAATTGCCGAAATCACTGGTGTTTCTTTAGGAACTGTAAAATCAAGAATAGCTAGGGCTAGATCGAGATTGCAAGCTCAATTGCAAAATTATCTAGACATTTAGCTTACAGTATGTCTTTCCTAATAAATTGCAAAATTTAAGAATTGATTAAGAATTGTTAGGAAAATACCGATTGCTTGTGCCATCAGGAGAAAAATTGATTAATTTCTCAGGATCGTCCGCTTCTCTTCCCCGTGTATGAATTGGTAATAATGTTAATATGACTACTGATTCTCAGTTTTATGACCCTTCTCGCTGGCAGTTTCCTCAAGAGTTGTCGGATGGGGTGGCTAAGCATACCAATGAATCAACGGGCCCTATGGATATGGTGAAGCGCGATCGCTTCGAGTTATTGAGTGCTTACCTCGATGGTGAGGTAACAGCTTCCGAACGCAAGCAAGTGGAGGAATGGCTAGCAAACGATGCCTCAGTTCAATGCTTGTATGCTCGGCTGTTGAAGCTAAGACAAGGTTTGCGGACTCTCTCAGTCCCAGCAAACCAGCAGTCGCCAGAAGTAACAATGCAGCAAGTATTGACACGTCTACACCGTCGTTCCCGCGTAGCGTGGGTACTAGGAGGTGGAACCATTGCAGCTTGCTTGATCGGGTTAGTATCTAGCTTGCTGCTAGGTGGCGAATCAAGAGTACCCCAACTGGCGCAAAAACCACCAGTAGAAGCAACGAAAACTATGATTCCAGTCTCGCCGCTGATGGTGGGATTAAATAACCCAGTAATTGAAATTCCCAAAGCAGCAGTGACCTCTCCTGAAGATCCACTCAAGGAGTTACGGCCGCAACAGCGTAAGGTTGAATATGACATTAATTGAGGTGCTGAGTTAAAAAACTGCCATGCCACTTCCTACAAGAAGATAGGTGATGGCGATTAACAATAAACTGCTTTGCGGATAAATTTAGCTCCTCCACCTACCATCAAGTTGGGGGACACCTTTTGATTGGTAAACTCGCTCTAGGGTCATGATGTAAACCCAAGCCCAACCGAGGGGTAGCCCGTTTGGTTCGTAAGCAATGATCTTTTGCCGAGTGTAGAGATTTTCTGACATTTGTCTAGTGGGTTGATAATCTTCTAAGACATCTAACTCGTTGAGAATCCCTAAATCGGTAAAAGAAAGTAAATAACCGTGGACTTGACTGTCTCCAAGCGTCATGGCTGGGTAGCCCATCGGTAACGCAAATAGTTTACCTAATACAAATGCTTTTCTAGCATCGATTACCTTGCTAGCACAATATTTTTGATAATTAGCTTCACCTGGTTTGAGCGTACCGTAGACAAAAACCTGTACCAAACCAGAAAATTTTATATTTGATTCAATCATTACCTAATTTTTACCAACTGATTACCTTGCCCACCATCTACAATATGGAGGCAGACACGATTACAGATCCAGTAGGAGAATTTTCGGTGGATTTCCGATATACACCAGCAGCAATTGAGGAAAAATGGCAAAAAACATGGGCAGAACTTGGCTTAGATCAAACACCCATCGTTGATGACAAGCCAAAATTCTATGCTTTGTCCATGTTCCCTTATCCATCGGGTAGCCTACACATGGGTCACGTCCGTAATTATACAATTACTGATGTGATTGCCCGCCTTAAGCGAATGCAAGGGTATCGGGTACTGCACCCAATGGGTTGGGATGCCTTTGGCTTGCCAGCAGAAAATGCCGCTATTGACCGTGGTGTTCCGCCGGCAAAGTGGACTTATCAAAATATTGCTCAAATGCGGCAGCAATTGCAGCGTCTTGGTTTTTCTATCGACTGGGAACGCGAAGTTGCTACCTGTTCCCCAGACTATTACAAGTGGACACAATGGATTTTCTTGCAGTTTTTGCAGGCGGGGTTAGCTTACCAAAAAGAAGCGGCGGTAAACTGGGATCCTGTTGACCAAACTGTGTTGGCAAACGAACAAGTTGATAGCGAAGGGCGTTCTTGGCGTAGCGGGGCAGAAGTTGAGCGCAAATTGTTACGGCAGTGGTTTTTTAAGATTACCGACTACGCCGAAGAATTACTCAATGATTTAGATAAGTTGACAGGTTGGCCAGAACGTGTGAAGTTGATGCAAGCCAACTGGATTGGTAAATCCACAGGCGCTTATTTAGAATTTGCGATCGCTGGCAGTGACGAAAAAATTGGCGTGTATACCACACGCCCAGACACAGTTTATGGTGTTAGCTATTTGGTGTTAGCACCAGAACACCCATTAACCAAGCGCGTTACCACCAAAGAACAGCAAGCGGCAGTAGAAGCTTTTATTAAAGAAGTTTCCCGTCAAAGTGAGTTAGAACGCACTGCGGAAGACAAGCCCAAACGAGGCGTCTCCACGGGTGGGAAAGCTATTAATCCTTTCACAGGAGATGAGGTTCCCATTTTGATTGCTGACTATGTACTGTATGAATATGGTACAGGGGCAGTGATGGGTGTACCAGCGCATGATGTCCGAGATTTTAAGTTTGCTCAAACTTACGATTTGCCGATTGATTTTGTGATCGCTTCCCCAGAAGATGTGGCAGGTTTTGATTTAACTCCCACATTAGAGACAGATGAAATTACACAACTCATCCAGATTGATTACAACGAGGCATACACTGAACCAGGAATTTTAATCAATTCTGGGCTTTTTACTGGCATGACTTCTACTGATGCTAAGCAAGCAATAATCGAGTATGCCGAAAAAGAAGGTTTCGGTAAATTGCGAGTCCAGTATCGCTTACGGGATTGGTTAATTTCACGCCAACGCTACTGGGGCGCACCAATACCTGTAATTCATTGTCCCCAATGTGGAATTGTGCCAGTACCTGACAAAGATTTACCTGTGCAGTTACCGGAAGATATCGAATTTACTGGGCGTAGTGGTTCGCCGTTGACTCAGTTAGCAGACTGGGTAAATGTACCTTGTCCAACCTGTGGCACGCCAGCGAAGCGAGAAACTGACACGATGGATACTTTTATTGATTCCTCGTGGTATTTCTTGCGCTTTACCGACGCTAAGAACGAACAGCAAGTTTTTGATTCTAGTAAAACTAATGACTGGATGCCAGTTGATCAGTATGTAGGTGGTATTGAACACGCGATTTTACATCTGTTATATTCACGGTTCTTTACTAAGGTGTTGCGAGATAGGGGCTTGTTGAACTTTGACGAACCCTTCCAACGTTTGTTGACTCAAGGCATGGTACAGGGTTTAACTTACTTGAATCCCAATAAGTCTGGTAAAGATAAATGGATTGCTTCTAATCTTGTTGACCCGGCTGACCCCCGTGATCCTCGGACAGGAGAACCGTTACAGCAGCTTTATGCTACGATGTCCAAGTCCAAGGGTAATGGTGTAGCACCAGAAGATGTCATTGCCAAATATGGTGTAGACACAGCGCGGATGTTCATTTTGTTCAAAGCACCTCCAGAAAAAGATTTGGAGTGGGATGAAGCTGATGTCAAAGGACAATTCCGCTTTTTAAATGATGTTTGGCAATTGGCAAGTGATTTTACTAGTAAGCCAAGAGTAGTTAGTAATCAGCAGACACAACTGAGTAAATCGGAAAAGGATTTGCGTCAGGTAATTCACACTGCCATTCAAAAAACCACCGAAGATGTAGAAGGTGAGTATCAATTTAACACTGCTGTGTCAGAGTTGATGAAATTGCGAAATGCTTTAAAAGAAGCTAATTGTCAAGATTCACCTATTTATGCAGAGGGTATTGAAACATTGGTGGTGTTGCTAGCACCTTTTGCACCCCACATTGCTGATGAATTGTGGCATCAATTAGGCAACGTCGAGTCAGTGCATAAGCAAACTTGGCCATCTTATGATCCTCAAGCGTTGGTAGCTGATGAAATTCCTTTGGTGATTCAGATTAATGGTAAAACTCGCGGTGCGATTCAAGTACCAGCGTCAGCTGATAAAGCGGCGCAGGAGAAGTATGCCCGCGAATCAGAAGTTGCCCAGCGTTACCTTGAGGGAAAGGAGATTAAGAAGGTGATTGTGGTACCTGGAAAGTTGGTGAATTTTGTCGTTGGTCATTAGTCCTTTGTCATTTGTAGTACGAAGGATTATTCACACTCCCCATAGCAAGCAGTCCTATCGGATTGTGGCTGTTAAGAATTAGGATCATGGAATAGGGAACAATGCATCTACTTAACTGGTATATTTTTATCCCTAAACGCTGGCTTAATCCTTTACTGTTGCTGATTTGGTTGCTTATCGGCATCGGTTTGCGCTTGGCTAACTTAACTAGCAAGCCGCCTTGGACTGATGAATTTTCTACCTTGGTGTTTAGTTTAGGGAATAGTTTTTTATCAGTACCTTTGGATCAGGCCATCACCCCTGATATTCTCTTGCAGCCACTCCAACCCCAAGCTAATGCTAGTATTCAAGACGTATGGGAACATCTGAGTCATGAAACGAACCACCCGCCACTGTATTTTTTCTTAGCTCACTGGTGGATGCAGTTATTTCCGGCACAGGGGGGTTTAGTTGATTTGTGGGGGGCGCGATCGCTTGCTGCTCTTTTGGGCGCGGCATCGGTTCTGGCTATTTATATCGTCAGTTGGTTAGCTTTTCGCTCTCGCTTAGTTGGTCATCTAGCTGCGGCGATGATGGCAGTATCACCTTACAGCATTTTTTTAGCACAAGAAGCACGTCATTACACTTTGGCTATTCTGTGGGTAATCGCTTCTCTTGCCTGCCTAGTCATTACTACGCGTCATATCCAAAATCGTACACAGTTACCCGTGTGGATCGCACTCTTTTGGGTAGGCATTAATGCTTTAGGTATTGCAACTCATTACTTCTTTGCTCTTACCCTCTGTGCGGAAGCTCTAGTTTTAATAGTTCTGGCTTGGCGACATCATCCTCTTTCCCCTCCTTGGGTGAGGATCTATAGCGTTGCGATCGGCACTTTTGTCGCAGGTTTGGTTTGGCTACCAATATTTTTACAGAATACTTATGGGAGTAAATTGACAGACTGGATACAAGAGCCGCGTGTGGGATTTGCTTGGCTAAGCCCAATTTTCCAAGCTTTGGCAGCATGGATTACGATGATTTGCTTGCTACCAGTTGAAGCACCACAATTAGCGGTAGTGATTGTTTCTGGTTTGGTGATGCTGATTTTCTTTATTTGGGCAGTACCGATTTTAGTTCGCGGGTGGCAATTACAGTTACAAACATCAGAAACTCGTCTGATGATTCAGATGTTAACTGGAGTAATTGTTGGGGCGATCACTTTATTTTTTATCTTCACCTATTGTCTTGGTATCGACCTAACTAGGGGCGCTCGTTATAACTTTGTTTACTTTCCTGCTGTGATGATTTTAGTAGGAGCAAGTCTTGCAGTTTGTTGGCATCTTCCTCAAGAATTAATCATAGAAAAAAATGCCAACAAATCCGTCTTTAAAAAAGTAGAACAAAATTTTTCAGAACTAGGTAAATGGGGAATAAATGGCAAAAAAGCTGTAATATTAATCTGGCTCATGGGTTTTTTGAGTGCAGTTACAGTAGTTTGTAACTTCGGCTATCAAAAATACTACCGTCCTGACCTTTTTGTACAGCTAATTCAACAAACATCCAAAGCGCAAATACTAATTGCCACTACACAATTAACTCACGTCCAAATTGGTGAAATGATGGGGATAGTGAGGGAATTTAAAATCCAAAATCATGCCTCTGTATCTCCTCTGTTTCTCCTTGCTCATCAAGACCAAAATCCCAACACTTCTACAATTGCTCTCGGAAATACCTTAAAAACATTACCAAGACCCTTTGATTTATGGCTGGTTAATTTCCATGCCTCTGTAGCAGCAGAAGTCAAAACATGTAGCGCTGAAACTCAATCTTTGCCAGCGGTAAACGGCTATGAATACAAAGTTTATCATTGCATTAAAAGGGAACAGGGTGAACCCTCATTATAGTATTTCCTAAGTTCGGTAGTTCAAAATATCACTATCCCATTTAATTCTGATAACATCTGCTCAAGCATATCTTCCATAATTTCTTGATTCAAAGAGCGCAGAATAGCTGGGCCATTGAGAAATTCTTTAATAGTAATATTCTTTTGTTTAAAGTTATTGACAAAATCACGAATTTCTGTAATTACATGAATCTGATCTTCTATTGTTTCTAACATCTGTCCAATAGGATCAATGCCTTTTTTAGCAGCTTTACGAGAATCAGAAACTATTGCTCCTTCTGGAGTATTTTTTACTAGACGTAGTTCCCTTTTCAAGTTTTCATATTGAGTTTGGAGAATTTCATTTTGCTGTTCTAAACTTCTACATTTTCGTGTTAAATCATCCTCGCTATTATAGTCAATAGTTTCGCCCACTTGTTGCTGTCGTTCAATTTCTAAAAGTCGTGCCAAATCTCCATCTTGGTAGGCTTTATTAATTTCCTTCATAATCTCTGTATGGTACATCTGGGTTTCGCTGTCTTTTACCTTATCAGGATGAAAGATTTCAGCTAACCTCAGAAATGTTTGACGAATTTTTCTAGATTCATCTGTTCTAGCTACAGACGGAGATTCAGGAAACTGTTGTGCTTGCCAATTTTGATGGCGATATTCAGCGTTTTCTTGCGAAAAATCATCTTCTGGCTCGGAGTTTTCAAACAGTTCGTCTATTTCTGTATCTGGCTGTTCGTTCTGAGATTTTGGACTGATGATTCCTGCCATCTGAAGGCTATGGTAAATTGCTTCTATATTTTTTTGGGTTTGTTTACCAAACTTTCTGGTGGAAAAAATTTCATTAAACAGAGTGTGGATTTCTTTATCTAGCTCTGCCATTTTTTGGAAACTAGGCGTGGCTCGATGAAATACATCCGTGGCTAAAGAACGCATCTGTTCAACAAAGTTCTTTAGTTCTGTCCGCTTTCTCTTAATCTGTTTCAGTAGCGATTGGTGTTCTTTTTCTAGAGTCTCTAGACGGATATGTAATTCAGAGAGAGCCAGTGGTGTTGTGGTAGTCGAGTGGGATGGGGTTTTTCTAGGCATAGAAGACGTATGTAAGTTCAAAGGGTAAAAAATGACAGAACTATCAAAGTCGTTAAATCAATGCTCAAAGAAGATACCTAATTGATGATACATGATCCCTAACCAGCGGATTCTTAATACAGCTTAGTTATGTGTTGTAATGTTGTAATAAACTTTCTTGCGGAACAGTCAAGATACCCGCCACGGACGGGCAAGACGCCCATCCCACAAGAGTTCTTTTTAATACAACATTTAAGGCTAAACACTTAATTGAACCGTATTGTGTAATAGACCACTCATTGGATATACCACAAAAGTCTGACTTAGGACAGTGGCGATAAACGTGTGTTGCTATAAGAATTAATTATAAGTACATAAAAATGAGTTTTATATTCTATGCTTTCACCTTGGCAAATTCCACTTCCGTTGGAAGAGTCTACACCGATTCGAGTCGTTGTTTACTTTTTCTCCAATAGTAAATGGGTTCCAATCAAGTTCTGCACCCTAAATAAGGCAGTTAAGCTTTGTTATGAGGCACTGCTAATCAATAAGGAAATGTTTTTATTTCCTGTGGACTTAGATCCCAACGACTTCTATGGTTCTTTGAACTGAATTGTGTGAGTTCAACCCGATTATTTTCTTTGACTATATACATGTTAATTTTCTGTTATTGGTGTCATTTGTCATTAATTAATGACAAATGACACCAATAACCAAAGACTGTGCAGATGTAAGGCACGTTAGCTTAAATCATGATGAGTAAATGACTTGGCATTTTCTCCGGTGTAGGTTGCAACAATATGACCATCACCAGTCATTTGATATTTGTATGTTACTAATCCCTCTAAACCAACAGGGCCACGAGGCGGCATTTGTTGAGTACTAATCCCTACCTCTGCACCAAAACCATAGCGGAAACCATCAGCAAAACGGGTAGAGCAATTGTGAAATACTCCAGCTGAATTTACTAGTCCAAAGAAAGCTTCAGCAGTAGTGACATCTTCGGTAATAATCGCATCGGTATGACGAGAACCATATTGATTAATATGAGCGATCGCATCTTCTAAAGACTCTACAATCTTAATTGACAAAATAAAATCGCTATATTCTGTTTCCCAATCTGTTTCTGTTGCTGTGGCAATGTTTGGTAAAATTGCTAGAGTGCGTTTATCGCCTCTTAATTCTACATGACGTGCTTGCAAAGCTTCAGCAACTTTTGGTAAAAATTCAGGTGCGATCGCTTGGTGAATTAACAAAGTTTCGATTGCATTACAAACAGCAGGATATTGGGCTTTGGCATCAACTGCTATAGTAATTGCTTTGCTAATATCAGCAGCTTTGTCTACATAAAGATGACAAATGCCATCAGCATGTCCTAATACAGGAATCCGAGTATTTTCCTGCACAAGCCTAACAAAAGAGTTAGACCCTCTAGGAATAATTAAATCGACATATTTATCTAACTGCAAAAGTTCTAGAGTTTCTTCTCTAGTTGTTAACAATTGCACTGCATCGGGATTAACAGCAGTTTGAGATAAACCTTGTTTAATTGCTTTAACAATTGCTTCACAAGAACGAACAGCTTCGCTACCACCTTTGAGAATTACACCATTACCAGACTTAATAGCCAACGAAACTATTTGAATTGCTGCCTCTGGACGTGCTTCAAAAATAATTCCCAAAACACCCAAAGGACAAGTGATTCGCTTCAGAACTAAGCCAGTATCAAGTTCGCGGTGAATTTGTATTTGACCTACCGGATCTGCTAGCTTGCCTACATCTTGTACTCCGGTGATCGCATCTCTTAGTTTATGTTCATCTAGCTGCAAACGCTTGTAAAGTGGTTTGGGAATGACATCAACAGCAGCTTGGCAATCTACAAGATTTGCTTGCAATATTTCATCTTTTGCTGATTCTAAAGCTTGAGCGATCATTGCGAGCGCTTGATTTTTTGCTTCAGTAGAGAGAATCGCCAGCGAACTTGCAGCTTGGCGAGTGTGTTGAGCGCTCGTAATTAAAGGGGAAGTAACATCAGTAATAGTCATGTCACACAAAAACTTTTAAATATGGCAATAATACTTTGCCTTTCCTTATCCTACCAACCTTTGACCAACGGCATCGTAAGTATAAGTTGTGGTTTAAGTCATAAACTTATGCTCTCAAATCAAGATTTACCTAGCCTGCTGCCACGTATTTTACAACACATTAACTTGCGCGAAAATCTTCCTAAGTATATAGTATTTGGGAGGTTTATTTGAACGCGATCGCACACATAATTAATTACTTAAAAGTTAACCGTGGCGATCGCAATTTAACTACATTCCTTGCAATACTTGGCGAATAACATCTGAAGGCACTTCATCAGTAACTTTTACAACACCAATCTGCGTTGGTAAAACGAACCGGACTTTACCCGCTTTAACTTTTTTGTCTAATTGTAACGAGTCTATAATTGCTTCAATATTCAACCCATCTGGTAACTGAGTCGGTAAACCCGTTTTTTGAATTAAAATATTTTGCCGTTCTGTATCTTCTTTTTGCCATAGTCCTAGTTCCACGGCGATTTTTCCTGCTGCTACCATGCCAATAGCGACTGCTTCACCGTGATTTACTAGACGATAACCAGTTAAGCTTTCCACTGCATGACCGATGGTATGACCATAATTAAGAATTGCCCGCAGTCCGGCTTCTTTCTCATCTTTGCCGACAACATCAGCTTTTGCTTGACAAGAGTGCGTTAATATGAAATCCACCAAATCAGCTTTTACATAGCGGAGTTGGTCGAGGCGTTTACTTGCTTCTAACTGAGTGAATAATTCTGCATCCCAAATGACGCCGTATTTAATCACCTCTGCCATTCCGGCTCGAAATTCCCGCATCGGCAGAGTTTTTAGCACTGCGGGGTCAACTAACACCAGACGTGGTTGATGGAATGCCCCAATCAAGTTTTTACCACGGGGATGATTAACACCTGTTTTGCCACCAATTGCCGAATCTACCATTGCTAAGAGAGTGGTAGGCACTTGCACCACATTAATCCCTCGTAGCCAAGTTGCTGCTGCAAAGCCAGCCATATCACCAACTACACCTCCCCCCAAAGCCACCATTGTCGAGGAACGTTCTAGACGGTTTTCCAAAGCAGCGTCATAGATTTTTTGGATAGAGTTGAGGTTTTTGTAGCGTTCACCTGGTGGGAGAGTGCAGCTAGCAACTTCAAATCCAGCAGATTTTAAAGATGCGATCGCTTTTTCCCCATAATATTTAAAAATAGTCGGGTTAGAAACCAGCAGTACCTTTTTGCCCAGGTTTAAACTGCTCATCCGTTCACCTAATTGATCTAAACTTGCAGATGCGATCGCAATCTCATAAGACTGCTCTGGTAGATTCACACTAATTACAGAAGTCATTACCCAACCCAAAAAGCGCCTGTGGGCTGTATTCTATCGCAATCTTGAAAAGGGGGGATGAGGGTTGACAGGTGTAGGTTTTTGAGATTTAGCGTTTTGAACAACGTGGGGATAGAGAGATACGGGGACGCGGTGAGACAGCGAGTAAAGGAGGGTTTCCCTCCGCAGGCGACTGCGTTAGCGAGCTTGCGAGCGTCACCCAAAGGGGGACGCGTTTAAAGATTTTGGAACCAATTCCCAATTCCCCATTCCCTATTCCTCATCCCAAATGATTCAATAGATTTAGTGAAGTATTGTGGAGAAAAAATAAATGTTTGCAATAATTGCCTACATCGTCTTCTTGGGTTTGTTCTTTGGTATAGCTCTTGGTCTGTTTTTCGGTCTGCGTACTGCCAAGATAATCTAATCGACCTTGTTGCAGGATAGGAGGGGATGCACTTCGACTTCGCTCAGTGACCGGGAAATTTTCCCCGCGTCTTTGCGTCCCCGCGTCCCCATTCTCCATTCCCTTGCGCTACTATATGCCCTATTGCCTTTGTGCAATTACGTGAGGAGTAGTGCAGGTCAAACACAAACATGACAGAAGAATTGAAAACACAGGGTACAGATCATCTTGTTGCTATTGCTGATCAATTCGCGCTTCAAGGTAAGGTGATAAGCGTTCAAGCATTTGGAAGTGGTAATGTCAATGATACCTTCCTGGTAACATTGGATGCTTCAGCAGAAAAGCATTTTGTTTTACAAAGAATTAATATGCGGGTATTTCGTCAGCCCGAACTGATCATGCAGAATATGCGTGCCTATACTGATCATGTTCGTCAGCGTTTACAATGCAGTCCTCTTAACCGCCGCTGGGAAGTACCGCGCGTATTGCCAACTAAAAATGCTCAAGACTACTGGAGAGATACTAACAGCTCATTTTGGCGAGCGATTAGCTTTATCTCAGCCTCGCAATCTTTTGACACCATGCAAAGCAGCTCACACGCCCAAGAAATTGGCTATGCTTTGGGGATGTTCCACAATCTCATTAGTGACCTGTCGCCGGAAAAACTTGCCGACACCCTTGTAGGGTTTCATATCACACCTCTTTACCTTCAACATTACAACGAAGTTTTGACAAAAACTAGTGTGCGTCAATCTCCTGAAGTTAATTATTGCTTACAATTTGTTAGCGATCGCCAACTCTTGGCACACGTATTAGAAAATGCCAAAACCAAAGGTAAGCTACCGTTACGCTTGATGCATGGCGATCCTAAAATCAATAATGTGATGTTTGATACTGCTACTCAAAAAGCTGTCAGTGTCATTGATCTTGATACTGTTAAACCTGGTCTGGTACATTACGACATTGGCGATTGTTTGCGATCGGGCTGTAATCCTGCTGGAGAAGAAACCACAGCATGGGAAGATATATATTTTGATACTGAATTGTGTCAAGAAATTTTAACTGGTTATCTCTCTGTGGCGAAGGCGTTTCTTACAGAAAATGACTATATCTACATGTACGATGCGATTCGTCTCATTGCTTTTGAATTAGGGCTGAGATTCTTTGCTGATTATTTAGCAGGAAATATCTACTTCAAAGTCAAGCATCCAGAACACAACCTCGCGAGGGCACTAGTTCAGTTTAAGCTTACCGAGAGTATCGAATCTCAAGAAACCAAGATTCGTGCCATCATCCAAGACGTGAAATGAACCAGCAGTCATTTTATTTGCTACCTTTCCCCTCTGGCGAGTCCTTGCCGGATTTAAACATTTTAGGTAATATCGCCCGACATGTTAATATATTGAGCATCAATCACACACTAGTGGGCAACTTGCAAGAAGTTGTTATTACTCCACCATCAGACACAGCAGTGCGAAAGCATGAGTTATGGAAAGATACTTGCTTTGAGTTCTTTCTTGGCATCAAGAATTCTCAACGCTATTGGGAATTTAACTTGTCGCCTGCTGGACACTGGAATATCTATCGTTTTGATGGGTATCGTCAAGGAATGCAAGAGGAAACAGCTTTTACAACACTCCCGTTTAGTGTGCAGCAGCAGTTTGATAGTTTGACACTGGCTTTAGATATCGATTTAAGTAAAATCATTTCAGCAGCTCAAGCCCTTGAAGTTGCCATTACCACTGTCATCAAAAATCAAGACAGCGCGGTGAGTTACTGGGCGTTAACTCATCGAGGTGCAGAGGCTGACTTTCATCGGCGAGATAGTTTTGTAATTGAGTTGTGATCTGGAGCTAAATAAAACGGTGTGAAAAAACTATTATTCTATCTACGAGACACCTAGAATTACAGAACGAAGTGTATTGATAAAGTTTTGAGCATAACGTTGTGTAGAGAAATCTAGGGCACGCTGTCGCGCTGCTACTCCGGCACTTTGAGCAAATTCTTGTTCATCAAGATAGCGGATAATAGCGATCGCCAACTGAGCTGCATCGCCATAGGGTGTTAGCATTCCATTGACACCGTTAGTAATAATCTCAGTTGGGCCTCCGGCATTACCCGCAATTACTGGTTTACCAAGAGCCATAGCTTCAATAATCACTATTCCAAATGGTTCTTGATCCGATGCATGAACGAATACATCCATTGCTTGTATCCATTCTGGGATATTACGCTGTAGCCCAGCCATAATTACCCGCTGATTTAACCCCAAAGCTGCTATCTCTGCTTTTAACAAGTCTTCATAGTCTGGTTCTAAATCATGCTTTCCCCCAACTATTACACAATGAGCATCTGGGTACTTTTGCAATACTTTCGGCATTGCTTGCACTAATACATGCATTCCCTTCCATCGCTGCAATCGTCCAACAATTCCAATTAATGGCCCATGCAATGGCAAACCTAACTTTCGTCGTGCTTGTTCAGCAGAAGGTAGGCTAGAAGGTTCAAATCTGTCTAATGCTACACCAGGGTAGACTAAGGCTGTTGGTCTGTGGGGCCAAATCTGCGCTTGTGCCTGTTTACCATCTTGGGAGAGGGTGATAATTGCACGCGCAGGTAATAGAGTAGCAAGCCGCACTAACCAAGCCTTGTCAGTTGGTACTTCTAGTTGATACCACACAGCAGGTATCCCCGCTAGCATCGCTGCTAGACCTCCCGATATATGGGTAATCCACATCCAATTGACTATTACATTTGCTTTTTCACGACGGGCGATCGCTGCTATCCTAAAAACTGCAACAATCAAACGGTGAAATTGACGCAGACGACCGATTTTGACAATTCGCGTATCAATGCTAAGGGACTGGATTTGTGCAACCATCGGGCCGTCTTCTAAAAAGATTACCAACCACTCAACACCTGCGTTACGTCCCTGCTGCATCAAATCCCAAAGCATCATTTCACCGCCACCTTTTTGTTCGGCTAACGGCATCACAACTATTGCTTTCATATAAATGCCTTTTATGATTGCAAATTTTTAAACTGTTTTATAGTATTTGTGAGCTTAGTTGCCATAACAGGGTTTTCTATTGTGTAAATTAGTCATGATTTTATTACACTAAACCCCAACCTACCAATGCTTATGCAACGCTATTTGTATTTATATCATGTCCGTTTAAAGACTTATGATTTGGCTGACGCGGAGATAGGGAGACGCGGTGAGACAGCGAGTAAAGGAGGGTTTCCCTCCGCAGGCGACTGCGTTAGCGCAGCGTTAGCGAGCTTGCGAGCGTCACCCGAAGGGGGACAAGGGAGAAATTTTTATAACAAGTGATTAGCCGGACATGATATTACTCATTTAATTACGAATTACGTTAGCGCAGCGGTAGCGAGTCATCGAGCGTCATTACGAATTACGAATTACGAATTATTTAAGAGAGTAATAAAAAATTAGGAGATAGGTATTATGTTGATCGATACCCATCTCCTATATCGTTTTATCAGCAACTATGAATTTATATTTACGGTCTTCTATTATTAATAATATGAAGATTATGATAGTATTTATGTGCTGCCATAGTCATAGCTAAAAATCCCCAAAGAATCATACCAGGCATACCCAGCATTCCACTGCCATTAATTAACTGAACACAGCAACCTATACCAATGGCACGAGCAGCACTAACAAAACTATCAAAACGAGCTTCAGTATACTTGCAGACACTGATGAGTATCAGTATTAATCCATTGAGATAAAAAATAGCTCCAAACCAGCCCAAGGTAAAAAACATATCTAAAATACCACTGTCAATTACAAAGACTTCGATTTGACCAGTTTTCTCATTGACTTTCCAAATATTGCCTAAACCGTTACCTAAAACATTAGAGAGAGCTATACTAAAATTTTTGTCATAATTCCCCGATCTATCCTTAAAGCTAGTATCTTCTTGGAGATTAGAAAAAGTTTCCAAACGCGCTGTTACAACATCAGAAATTGGTTTGATCGCTACTAATGGCACAACACATACTACCATTACCAAAATTATGGTAATTAAACGCATTTGAATACGGGCTTTGACTGAACCCATAATGATAATTACCCCTAGTAACCAACCTCCCCAGTTAGTACGTGTTTGGGCTAGCAAGAATGACAAATAACCTACAACTGAGGCAGGCAAAATTAAAGGCCCAGAACTAGTAAGTAATAATAATAAACCTGCTTGCATGACAGAGCCAAAGGGCCCAACTGAATGCAGCGTACTCCATACGCGCATCCCAAAAGGTTCAGGAGATCCTGAACTAGTGAACATTCTTGATTCTATTAGCCAATATCTATCCCACTCAGGAGCTACCACGAATTGATATATACCATAAGCCCCGGTAATTAAAACACACAAGATGAATACGCGCTGAATATGCTGGCGATATATGGGATAATCTCGCCAGTTCATATATAAGTGAAAAGCGAAAATGATTGGACTGAGCCAGTCTAAAAAGCCCCGTGCTACAGGAACTGGGGCGTTATAAATCAGACCGACCAGAAAACCATAAAACACTCCCAAAAAAGCCAGAATAAAAGGTAAACCCCCTTGGCGATAACCACTAGGAAGGTTACGTAAAAAACTAAACATAGTAACAAATACTACTAAATACGGCGCGATCAACATCTGACGAGTGGGATCCCAGCCGACTCGATAGTCAACTAAGCGAGTTGCTAAGGGCGTGAGAAACCATATCCACCAGGTAAAGCCAATGTAGAGAATGGGATGCCGCAAGTATAAAAACACGGCTACTATCAGAGCTGTCACCGGATAAATCAGGCGCAACATGGCAGTAGCACCAGCAAAATAACAAGTTACCATCAGCAAGACAAAGCTCAAGATTGCCATCCAACCTTGAAGCGATCGCTCTTGGGGAGAAAAGTCTTCTTTTAAAAAACTATTGAAAAGTATCTGTTTAGCAATCATTTAATTTTGGGGACTGGGGACTGGGGATTGGGGATTGGGGATTGGGGATTGGGGATTGGGGACTGGGAATTAAGAGGACGCGGTGACACGGGGAATGTAAATGAAAGTTTCTCCGCGTCACCGTGTCTCCCCTCTCCGTGTCTCCCCTCTTTGCGTCTCACCTCATCGCTACTCCCCACTCCCTAAATTGTTTATATCCCTGCCAACGTCCACGCAAGGATGCTGACCATTTCTTGCTTGCTAGATGGCCTTCGCTGGGTAGAAGTCTCAGCCATTGCAATAAGCCTAAACTATCGCGTGTTCCTACTAAGATTGACCAAATTAAAAATACGATGCGGCGGATAGGTGGCAAATGTTCTAATAATACTAAGGTTTCGTTATGAACTAAGTTGATAAAGGCAATTTCATTAAAGTTATTTCGCTGATCTTCGTCAAAACGTTGTGCGGGAAAGTGATCTACAGCAATCTGAGGATCATAGATGATTTTCCAACCAGTGCGCTTGAGGGTGAGAGTTAATGCCATTTCAAAGTGTACTTGCGCTCCTGTGCCGCGCATCCGCTCGTCAAAGCGCAATTTTCCCAGCGCCTGTTTACGGAAACTCATATTCACTCCCTTAAGCACATCGACTTCGCGGGGTTTTCCTACTCCTAGATGATGGTTGCCAATTATGCGTCCAAACCATTGCACTTGACCAACTATCAGACGGGAGTCGTCTTCTAATTTATTGCTTTGATATATCCAATCACGTCCACCGACGCCACCAATGCAACTATCACTTAGAAAATGAGCGTTAATTTTCTCTAACCAATCTGGGTGGGGTGCAGCGTCATCATCAGTTATTGACACTATATCTTTTGCTGTTGCTGTCAGTCCGGCGTTGAGGGCTGCAACTACCCCTGGTTGCGTAACCTTCACTATATGTAGTGGTAGGTTGTGCGAATTGTATTGAGCAAGAAATTCCCAAGTCTGTGCATCTGTGTCGCGGACAACTACTATCACTTGATCAACTGGTTTAGTTTGCTCTTGCAGTGCCAAAAGGCAACGTGATAGATCCAGAGGACGGCGATAGGTTGGGATAATTACAGTATTCTGCATTCTTGCTTAACTCCTCAAATAAATCTACATAGGTTTGTGCCATAGTTGTCCAGCTGTGTTGTTCTGCTATGGTGCGGGCTGCTTGGCCCATTTTTTCACGCAAAGTGCGATCGCTTGTTAGCAACAATAATGCTTGTGTTAAAGCCTCAGCATCGCTTGAGTCTGGTAAAACTAGCCCTGATTCTGGTGTAACTAAATCGGCTGCACCGGTTGTACTAGCTGTAATCACAGGTAAACCAGAAGCCATTGCCTCAATAATTACTAAGCCAAACGGCTCGTAATGTGACGGAAACACCAGAAAATCTACAGCTTTCATCAGTTCTGGGACATCATACCTTAGTCCTAGAAAATGTACTCGCTTAGTTAATCCGAGTGATTCAGTTAACTTGAGATAGGGACTGCCTTGAGTTACTCCTGCCACTGCTAAATGTAATTGGGGAACTTGCACTAAGGCTCGCAGAACTGTATCCAAGTTTTTGCGAGGGGTTCTGATATCGCCTGCAAACAACGCTAAAGGTACTTTTGCTGGAAGCTGCCATTTTTGGCGATCGCTAATTCCTGGTGAAAACTCTTGTAAATCAACGCCGTTTAAAATTACTCTAATCCTCTCTGGTGGTACGCCAATTTCTACTAAATCCTTGACGACTTTATTAGAAACTGCCACAACCACTTGTGCTTGACGAAAAGCCTTTTTTTCCCAACGAGCATTTAATTTTGTATATAACCACTGATAAAAATCATATATAAGTGTGCGTAACTTAATAGTTTTATCTAACTTGGAGAATTTCAACCAAGAACTATGGACAAAATGCACTGCATTGACATCTCCCGGAGCATTGGTAATCGCTCCATTGACTTTGATGATATCAAGTTCTAGGCGGTGTTTACGCAACCAATTGGTACTTTTAATCGCGAAGATGATATTTCTAATAAACTCTGTAGGCCAACCGTTAACTGAAATTAAAACCCAGTTAACTAGATGACTCTGCTGTAAATCAGAAGCTACATTAGTTGCCAATAATGTTATGTGATGACCGCGGCGAATTGCTTCTTTAGCAACTTCATAGTTGACCCGGCCCTGACCATCACTTTTTTTAATTTGATGGGTGACAATGCAAAGTTTCATGTTGTTTGGGGAATGGGGAATGGGCTTCTCCTGTCGGAGACGCTGCGCGACTGACTTCGCTCAGCTTACAGGGAATTGAAAAATAAATATTTACTAATCGCAAGTAGTTCTTGTAAAAAATCTTGCTTTTATCTTTCCTCTGTATTCTTTGCGCCTGGAGCGGTTTATAATAATTGTTTAGCTAAAAGTCGCGGCATAAAACTTAAAGTTAATGCTGCTATTGTTCGCAAATTAAATTTTTGTCCACTTAGCGATCGCCAAAGATAAGGACGTGCTATTGCTACCTGTTTATTGCGTAGTAATCCAATTCCTAAAGTAGTATTGGCTTCTAAGCATTTCTGTTGAAAGTAAAGCTGAAATTTCTGAAGACGAATGTCTTCCATAAAGACTTGATAACAAAATATTTCGCTTGTGGCCTTGCGAATTTTTGCTTGAACATTGCGACGACCACTAAGCATGGTGTCAGTTTGTTCATGAACGCGATATTGCGTTAGTTTTTCTGGATAATAGTAAGCACTATAACCAGATATACAACAAAGATAGGTTAAGTATAAATCCCACATACCACCAATTTCTAATGGAATGTTATTCCAATTAATTATATGATTGCGAATTATACAAGCAGCAGCTGTGGGGATGCTTTTATCTATTAAACCAATTTTGTAAAAATCTTGATAAACTCCTTGTTTTAGCTTGTCTCGGTTATAAGCGCGTGTAGTTTTGTCAGACTCAATATAATTAATTTTGCTATTTGCATCAATTATATATTGGTCACAAAAAGCAAGAATTAACTCACAATTCTCTTCTAATTGTGGTACAAGCTTAGCTAAAAATTCCTCACACCAAATATCATCATCATGGAGGCTGGCAACGTATTTACCTTGCGCCATACTAAAGGCGTGTATTTGATTAGCAATCATGCCGATATTTTGCGGATGTCGCCAAAATCGGATGCGTGAATCACCGAAAGATTCAACAATTGCTTGGGGATCTTCTAGACTACAATTATCAGAAACAATAATTTCAATGTTTTGGTATGTCTGGTTAATTGCACTTGCGATCGCCTGCTTGAGATACTCTGGTCGATTATAGGTTGGAATAATCACGCTGACCAAAGGTTCGGATAATTTAGCATTAACTGACATAAGCTCAATTTATTAAATACTCAGTTTTTTGTTGCGAGAAAGTTGGGATTTTGCTCCAATTTGATGTCATCTACTCTCTGTTTTTGATAAATCGTTTCCAAAAAACGTAATGCTGTAGGTACAGGAGTGTAATGTTCTAATGCCCAAAGCCTTCCTGCCGTGGCGACACTTTCCAAAATTCCTGGATCATCAGCTATTCTATCTACAGTTGCTTGCACATTATCCAAGTCAATGCCAATATAATGCTGCCAATTTTTAGGCATTACAGGTAAGGCAATACCATACTTTTCAAAATCTAGGTGAAAAGTGGCACATCCTGCTGCTAACGACTCCCAAAATCGCCAGCTATCCCACTGTACAATTGTATTTGATTTTAATTTAAGTCGGGTAAGTAAACGCTTCCCAATACGATTAATTAAATCACCTGGATTTTTAGGCCAAGCAGGTACAAAAAATCCGCCAAAGCAAGCACATGCCGCCGAACTTTTTAGGCGTTTATAATAAGTAGGATAATGCCGCTCACCAGTTCGTAACCATTGTAGATAATGGTAGCCATCTGCAGGACGATTATTGGAACTGTCAATATAATTATCAATTGGCAGAATGTTGCTCATCTGAGGAATGAATTGACTACAACTGATATTTCTTACAGGATGTCCAGACTTCCAATGTCGAAAATTTACCAGTAACTGTTGATTTTTATCGGTAAAACTTGGTACATCTTTCAATTCTCGAAGTATGCGATTAGTTAGTCCAAAAGCCCAAGGATGAAAGTTTTGAGCATAATTTAATTTTCTATTGTAATGATTTCTCAAGATAAAATCAAACTGCTTAAACTCTGGCTTTAGAGAATAAGTTTTATCATCATCTTCACCATCTAAATATACAGTTATATATCGGCGTTGAGAATTAAATAAATCTTCAGGTAGAGGTTGTTTCAAATGATACCAAGTATTACTAAAAACTACAATTGAGCAGTCATGCGGCGTAATTTCTGGATGGTGGCGAAAGAGATACTCTGCTTTTTCGTCTGGCTGCTGCCAGTAGTTTACATTTGAATAAAATGGTATTCCTAATTCAAGAAAACCTTCAGCTAAACAAATTAATAAATGCTGAAATTTTTCCCCTTCTGCTACGTCTTTTCTAGGGTCACAATAAAAATAGATTTGTCCGGCAAAATTAACTGAGCTATTAAGAATCATAGTATTAATTTTAATTAGACCTGTCTGCAAAATAGAGGTATTTAGATGAGGACTAAGGGCTAGAAAAGAAGGATTTTCGCGCCCTTGTTGTAGACTATTTGATTGTGAGGGTCTATCTCGAAAATAGATCGCAGGAAAAATCAAAATTTTTATAGAGTTCGAGATTGAAAATCAGCTATAGTTTTGGTGTAAATTCTTTCCAATCGCTGCACGTGAACATCAAGAGAAAACTCTTGCTGAAACCAAGTTTGACCTTGTTCACCTAATAGTCGAGTTTTTTGATAGTTTGTTGCCAAGTTATTAATAGCCTCAGCTAGTTGTTGAATATTATTAGGTGATACGAGAATACCTGTTTGACCATCTTGTACATGTTCAGGAATCCCACCAACGGCGCTAGCAATTATAGGCCGATAACGAGCATAAGCTTCCAGGGTGATAAGTCCAGCAGGTTCTGGCCAGAGGCTAGGAAATATTACAGCTAGGCATTGTTGATAGAGTGTTTCTAATTTGTCGCTATTACACCAACCATGCCAAGTGATGCTTTTGCTTAATCCCATCTCATTAGCTAATTTTTCCATACTAGGTTTACCCCAACCATCACCAGCGATGTCGAGATGAATTTGTCGGTCGCTTTTTGCTAAAGCTTTAATCAGCCATTCAATCCCTTTATAAGGAACAATCCTACCAGCAAATAAAATTCGTTGATTTTGATGTGTTTCCTTATCTAATGGTTGAGGAATGCTTTTTGGTAATTGAACACCACAGTGCAGTGTTACCACTTTCTTGGGTGATAAACCACTGCTGATGATTTGTCCTCGCACATAATCACTATTAGCAATTACAGAAATATTCAGTTTTTTAAGTATTGCTAGTGGATGGTAAGCATTACCCCAATCTTTAATAATATTTTGCGGTCTGCGGCTACCACAGTTATCCACTAAATGTCCCCAAGCACATCCTAGAGGGTTCATGGTGCGATCGCAAACTGTAGCGCGATTTTCTAAGTATTTAGTACCACTAGGGCAGTAAGTAGAGTGATTATGTAGAGTAAATACTGCTGGGCATTCTTGCCGCAATTCTGCTAACAGATTTTGATCATGGATATGTAGCAATTTAAACTGTCGCTGATCCAAATTGTGTAGAGAAGTAATAGTGCGATCGCTGACTCCCGAAATTTGTGAACTTACCAAAGAAGCGACATAAGTTTCAATACCACCACCGCCCCGAATATCAGCTTGGGAGCAGTGATAAATCATTTTTTTATCAACTACTGTATAACTCATATTTAGCAATTTTTGACTTAATCTATAAAAATCGAAAGCTGATGGTATTTTATACCCCTGCCTTTAACCAAAACTTATGTCTGACATCATTTACATAATGCCTTAAAGCAATTTTTTGACTTGCAAATTTATCTGGATAAATAAATTGATCTTCTACATTCAGAACGTATTTTTGCAAGCAAAGAGGTACACCATGGTTGTAGTGAATTGTCAAGTGAACAATTGTTTGTTCTGTAAAATATATAGGTAGTTCTTGCAGATTTCCCAATCGCTCAATGGCAAAACTCCAATCTAATTCGTGCTTAAATAATATAAACCCGCCGTTAACCGGATTTGCGCGTTCCCAATCTTCGTAAACAATTCGATTATCTAATGAGCAAGCACAATCAGGTAAATAGCGAGTATATTTATCTTCGGAATTAGCTAAATTAATTAAGTCAGTTCCACCTGGAAAAAATAAAATATCTGAGTCTGTATAGATGGTTGCACCATTTACAGGAATTGACATTAATGCAGATAACTTTTTGCCCATAGGATGTAATTGGGCATAATCAGAAACACATTGAGGTATATCTGTTCTTAAGAACTTTTCTAAGGGTATAATCTCAACACAAGGATGAATACGCTGGAGCAAATTACAGCTAGATTTAGTATAGCTGCCATCAGAAATTACAGTGAATGTGTTTGGAATACCAACATGACGGATGAATGAGCGAATATTTGCTACTTGTTCTGGCAGATCGCGCTCACATGATAAGGCATAGACACTGAGCGGTATTTGTCGAGTTTGTTTGATGGGAATACTGACGAGTTGCCCTAGTGCTTTTTTGTATAAGTGGCGATTAAATTGTCCTTGAATTCTAGCAGAATGATAGCCGATATTTACCATTAATTTATCCTTATATAGGAATCTGATTTGATTGATGAAATTATTTGTGTAGGCAAGGATTTGATAGTTTAGCCTACTTGACCAAGTTCATTTTGCATTTGATGATATTTCCAAAGCTCACCTTGCTGGTTCAGCAATTCCTGATAGCTTCCTTGCTCTACAATACGCCCTTGTTTTAGTACAACTACCTTGTCAGCTCTGACAATTGTGGATAGGCGATGAGCGATCGCAATTACTGTTCGTCCTACAGATAGCTTTTCTAAAGACTCTTGAATCAATCTTTCTGTAATAGAATCTAGCGCACTTGTGGCTTCGTCCAAAATGAGGATTTCTGGGTTACGTAGTAAAGCACGAGCGATCGCAATCCGCTGGCGCTGTCCTCCAGATAACCTCACGCCTCGATCTCCTAGTTTTGTGTTAAAGCCTTCTGGCATATCTTCAATAAATTCTAGTGCATTTGCTAGTCGAGCTGCTTCTCGAATTTCTGCTTCTTTGGCTTGGGGTATACCATAAGCAATGTTATTCCAAACAGAAGTGTTGAAAATAAATGTGTCTTGACTGACAACAGCGATTTTACGGCGTAACGAATTGATTTCAAATTGTCGCGCATCAACTCCATCAATTAATACATGACCTGCTGTAGGATCGTAAAATCGCGGAATTAGATCAATCAATGTACTTTTGCCGGCACCAGTCGCCCCGATTAAAGCTGTTGTTTTGCCTTTTTGAATGCTCAGGGTGATATTGTTGAGAACTAAATTGTTGCGATCATAGCCAAAATCTACAGATACCAGATCAATTGAATGCTTTAAGCCTGTAAATTTCAGTTGACCATTTTGCAAGTAATTTTTATTATCAGTTCTCACCAAATCTTTAATATTATCGGTTGCTCCTTGTAGTGTACTTAAGTGCGCTCTAGTTCCATTGATATCTTGAACGATGGGGACAACTCGAAACATCACAAAGAAAAATGTTAATAAAGAAGCAACTTGTAGTGTCCCATTCACAACGAAAATAGTAAATGCAAAGATAATCAATCCCACTAGAATAGTACTAGCGATCGCTTCAGCTAAAGGTCTGACAAGTGCCCAAATTAATACAACTTTGGTTGAAGTTGTGACTACTTTATCACTAGCGCTATAAAAACGCTGCCGCTCAAAATCTTGGGTAGCAAATGACTGGACTGTGCGAATTCCATTGATAAACTCTATTGCCGTTGAGGTAAAGTTACCATTAGCAATTGAAGTGCTAAAGCTCGTTTCTCTAGCTCGTTTATTTAGCGTTGATAATCCTACACCCACGAGTGTAAATAATAAGAAAGAAATGACTGAAAGTTGCCATGATAGCAAAAACATGGAAATAAAATAGACAGTAGCGGTCATGATTCTAGTTATTAAAAATGCTGAACCGCTAAACCACTGTTTTATTCTTTCAATTTCCGTTGTAATAGTATTAATCAACTCACCAGAACGAGTTTTAGCAAAGTAGCCAATGGGTAATTGCTGCAATTGTTCAAAAATTTGCTTCCGCAGGCGATCGGCTAAATTTAGTTGAACTATTTCTGTATATACATGCGACAAGTAATTAAAGCCAGCTCGCATCCAAGTACTTAATAAAATTAGTATCGATATTCGATATAGTCTATTGATCGCTGATGTATTAGCCGCCAAAATCCATGTGTCAAACCAATCAACTCCTATCTGAATTGGCTTAGCATCAGGAGTAGTTAAACTTTGCAAAAATGAAAGTAAAAATCCAATGCTAAAGCCTTCAAAAGTAGCTGCTAAAAAGGAAAAAACTAAAGCCAGAATAGCAACTTTACGAAAATACTTGAACTCTCGCAAAAAAAAATAGTTATCTTGCCAAAAGCGAGTATTTTTCAGTAAATTGTAGATTGTTTGGGAGAATTGGAAATACATGAATATTTTTCAACAAAACTTAAGCAGAGTAAGCAATATAGTGTATCTAAATGGTTAGCGGAGGTTAGATCCCAAACTTTTTCAAAAAGTCGGGGATCTAGCAACTCGTCAAAATTAATAACCAAAGAATTCGTAATTTCTGGTTTCAAGCCCTTCTGTTACAGAGGACTAGTTATTTAGCTACAATGCTCGACTATCTAAATGCAATAGCTGAGACTGTGTTTCTAGCTCCCATGAAGCCTTAATTTCTGGTAGCTTGTTGAGTTGTTTTTGTGAACTCAGTTTTACAGCATCTGCTAAAGTCCAATAACGAGATCCGAACAAACTCATTTCACCCCGCAGCACATTCAATAACTGGGGTAGATTGTCTAGACCATATTTATGCATCCAATCTTTTAAAGAGAGGATTTTGTTGCTTGTAGTCGGGCAAAACTTGATTGCTCGAAAAAATTTACCTCTTTCTCCGATATGCCACTCACGGCTAAAAAGTGAACCTGGTGAATAAATCCGCATCAATGCAAGTAATACCAACATTACAGGACTAACTAATAGCAACAAAACTAAAGCCGCAATCCAATCAACCATTCGCTGTAACAATCTCAAGGGTTGAGTATTTCGGTTTGATAGTTTTTTTCCAGAGGGTAAACGCAAAAATATTGGTTTATTAGCTTGTTCACATGCATCTGCCCAAAACCGTAGCAAAGCCTCGCCTAGTTCTGGGTCTATGCTGACTAAATTGACTGGAGAATGTTTTAAACACTCTACTAGCGACTGTTCGCTATCTAATGAAGGTAGATATGGCTGTTTTACTTGTCCAGGGGGTTTTACCAACAACTGACCCCTCCGCCACTGGAGTGTGGAGTTTGGAGAGCGGTGATTTTGATGTTGCTGGGTAAAATTATAAAAATTCTCTAGAGTGGAGATTACTGAGGTCGTCATATGTCTTGGGATTCGTGCAGTAGTGAATTGCTGTATTATCAAAGACTATTGATGTCAAAAACTCAAATTTGAATCTTGTTTTGTTACAACAAGCTTTGGATAATCGCGTGCAAAAGTATGCTCTTTTTACTGGCTTCAGAGCAAGTAAACTAATCAGCTCCGTGTTTTATACTTTTATTAACTAAAGGAGCTAAGAGTGTGGCTGCGCTACCGCAGTTTCGTTGGTGTGAAGATGGGTAAACCAGCGAGAAGCAAAGTAGATAAGTAGCAACAAACGTCCTTGGCAGGCAAACTAGAAAATTTGGAATTTCATTTGGTAGCTTATAGATTGTGGCAAAGTGAAGAGAAACCTCACCTAACTACTTAGTACCTACGTTTAATTGTGCTTATCTGTTGATTGTTTCGATAAATTTAATAAAACAAATTCACTTCACTTTTGTCTTATAGCTTTTTGTCAGGGGCTTTAATCTCTAGAATATAAGACTCTGTGGAAATCACTATCTACTCAAATAGATTCTTTATTTATTCTTTAAGTAGACATTAATGTTTGCCGTAAATTATAAAGCTATGATGAATTTACTTAATTTTTACTGATGCTAAAAAGTTAAATTCTAGGGATTAAATAATTCGTAATTCGTAATGACGCGACGCTCCTGCGTCGCTAACGCTTCGCTATCAAGGACTCGCTCTAAGCGAAGCTATGCCGCAGGCTTTACGCTGCGCTAACGTAATTCGTAATTCGTAATTAAATCTGCTCAAAAACGTATTTGCGATCGCACCCGAAAAAATGCGATCGCAAATAATATACATCCTCAAAAGTTAGAAGTGAAAAATATTGCTATTTTTCTACAGCTTGTTGCAGAGCTAATCGTTGCTGTTTGATATAAGGGACGTATGTACTATTAGAGTTTGATACCCCATTCGCTACAACACCAATCAGGTTTAACTTGCTCAACATGCCTGTAGCTTGAGCTAGCTGGGTTCGCGTTACAGTGCCAATGCTTGCTACCATGACCACGCTACGACAAGATGATGCTGCGATCATCGCATCCACCAAACCGAGAACTGGAGGGGCATCAATGAGTACCAAATCATAGTTCTCTTCAAATGCTGCCATCAATTGCATCATCCGAGGGGAACTCAACAGATGAGCCGGGTCAGTAGGTATGGGCCCAGCGGTCAAAATATCGATGTAGGCTGAACCTGAATAGGGAATACTAATTTGACTGGGCAAGGCAACATCACTAGCTAGTAAACTTGAAAGTCCTTGTTCGTTGGGAAGATTGAGTTGATCGTGCAGACTAGGAGCGCGGAGATTAGCATCAATTAGTAGTACCCGTTTGTGTAAACGAGCCGCACTCATTGCCAAACCCAATGCCAAAGCTGACTTACCTTCATCGGGTAAAGCCGAGGTAATCATCACAGACTTTAAGCTAGCAACAGTATTAAATAGTTCAATATTTTTGTAAATCAGATCCAGAGATTCCCAACGCGGAGGAGATTGCAATACCTGAATTGTCCAAGGAGCTAGCACTTCTGGTTTACCAAAAGGCAACTTAATAATTGATTCTCTGGGTTTAGCAGGGGGTAACTTGGGAGTTGTACCCAACAACGGCAGAGCAGACTGTTTTTCTAACTCAGCAGTCGTATGAACAGCATCATCAGATGCTTCGCGGACAAAGGCGGCAATCCCTCCTAACATTAACCCCACCACAGCACCTAACAAGAGATTTTGCTGGAGATTGGGCCCCAAGAGTTGGCCTTTCTGGGGATCTTCTACAACTTCCCAATTGAATCCACCCTTGGCGAGTTCTTGACGCAATTGCTGCTCTGCCCTTAACAGCTGCTCCAACCGTTCACGGCTGAATTGTAGTTGTGGTTGGATACGATTGTAGTAAGCCAAAAGAGGCGGAAAGCGTTTGATTTCAAAGCGCAGATCATTCTCTTTCTTGGCCAAAGTTTGATCGCGGGCAGTCAAAGCCACTATCGTTGTTTGTGTCTCTACCAACTGACCAGCGAGATTGAGGTCGATTTCACCGAGTTGCCCTTGTTCGAGGAGAGTTTCTCTAGCACTGACATTACCAGGAGACTTACCACCTAAAGTCCTGCCTACTTCCTGTTGCAGTAATTCCTTCTGACTTTGGAGTTGTTCTTTGAGCTTTTGCACACTCGGAGTTTCATCCGTAAAGCGCAAGCGTTCCTGTGCTAGGGCCAGTTCGGTTTTTTGGATTTCGTTGAGCAAGCCTTGGTATCGGGTAGATTGACTCAGCCGGGAAGAAACTAGAGCATTTTGTGGGGAACGGTTAAGTTGTTCTTCTAGAGATTTTTGTCGTGCTAAAGCCTCTCCATATTGGGCGCGAGTTGTTTGTCGCTCTTGCTGAACATTGTTTAAGGCTACCTCAAGCGCTTTAGCTTGTGATTCTGGGTCGATTAAATTTTGGTTGCGGCGGAACCGTTGTAAGTTGACCTCAGCCGCGTTTACTTCATCACTAGCTTTGTTTAATTGTTCTCTAATAATTTGCAAACCTTTTTGTAAACGCGAGCTTTGCTGTTGTTTGTTATATTCCACATAAACTTGCCGAATTGCAGTGAGAACTTTTTGTGTCTTCTCTGGATCTAGGTCAGTATATTCAACTTGAAAGATTTTAGTAGCGACATTATCTTCTTTACTTCTAATTTGAGCTAAGACTAAAGAGTTTTTTATATCAGCTACGGTTATGTCTGGATAGGTAGGCTTAAGTTTATCAACTGCTTTCTTGATCAGTCCAGAACTTTGCATCAAGTTTAGCTGAGTTGCAGTATCTATAACAACATTTGAGTCTGTAAACTGATTTTCTACGCCAGTCCCTTCTGTTTTACCTTGATAGTTAGGTTCTACTAACAATTGCATCGAACTTTTGTATGTGGGCTTTGTCCTCGATGTCACCACACCAGCGATAGTAATAGAACTAAGAAATACTAGTAAAAACCAAGGAAATCTGCGGACAAATACTGTAAAAAATTGTCCATAACCTGGCTCTGTTTCAGACAATGTAGTTATATGAGAATTTAGACTAGTTTGAACCACGTTTATTATCCTTCACTTCAGCTAATAAATTAAATCAAATGAATGATTGATGCATCATCCATGTTTGGTCAATAATTTGCTCAACTTTACTAAAAAAAGCATTTTCTGAAAAATTTTTCACTGCATGATTACGAATTTTCTCGTAATCCCAAGTGATTTCGCCGGCTTCTAGTAACGCAGTTTGTAGAGATTCGGGTGTTTGTCTTTTAAAAAAGACTCCTGTTTTTCCTGGTATTTGAGTATCTAATACTCCACCAGCTCCATAAGCAATAACTGGTGTTCCACTAGCATTAGCCTCTACTGGAACTAAACCATAGTCTTCTAAGGCTGCAACAATAATAGACTTGGCTTTGGCAAACAAGTCTTTACGCGTTCTGTCGCTAACATGTCCGAGGAACTCGATGTTATTTAATGCTTTGGATTTTAACCGTTCTTGCTCTGGGCCATCACCTGATATTAATAACCGCCATCCCAGCCAATTAAAAGCTTCAACTATTATATCAAGGCGCTTATAACTGATCATGCGAGCAGAAGCTAAATAGTATTCATCTTTGATATCTGAAAAAATAAAGTTATTTGTATTAATTGGATAGTTAACAATGATCGCCTGTTTGCCATAAATATTTTCAATCCGGCGAGCAACAACGCTGGAATTGGCGATATATAGGTCAGGCTCTTGGGCGTAAGTGAGGTCTATATTTCTCATCACCTGAAAAACTTTTTCGATCAGCGGTGCAAAGTAGCGATAGTCTCCGTATTCGCGTAAATAAGTTGTTGTATCCCACAAGAAGCGGGTAACGTTATGACAAAAGCAGATGTGGTAGGCATTTGGGCGTTTTTGTACTGCCTTAGCAAAGCTCGTGCTACTGCTGATAATCAGATCATAGTCTTGGAGATTCAAGGCACGAAAAGCGGGAAAGTATAGGGGAGCGATTAATCTAAAGTATTTAGCAGCGCCAGGAATTTTTTGTAGGAAGGTCGTTTTGACTAAGCGATCGCCTAGATCTATAGTTTTTTGTGGATCGTATAAAGATGTGAAAACATCTGCCTCTGGATAGCGCTGACAAAGTAGTTCAAATACGCGCTCCGCCCCTCCGCGCTGGGTTAAGTAATCATGAACTAGAGCAATTTTCATAAGTTTTACCTATGAGTTTTGATAAAGTTAGTTGACGGCACAACTATATGGGTATGATGTTTCACACAGAGGCGCAGAGACGCGGAGGAGATGAACAGAAATAGGGGAAAAATTTCAAATTTATCCCCCTCTTTTTACTCTCTGCGCCTCCGCGCCTCTGCGTGAGTAAAAAATACTTACTCATTTAAAGCCAGCTATCCAACTGCTGCTAAGACTTTCTCAGAGGCGAAGTAAGCGTTTTGCTCAGCTCGTAATTGGTCGCAGAGTCTACCTTCAGGTAACTCTACATCGTCGTAAGTTAGAACTTGGTCTTGGGAAATATCTCGTTTGAGACGACATCCTTCGGCTAAACCGATTGGTAGAAGTTTTTGCTCTTGGACGATGAGGGAGTTTTCACACTGTCCGTAGGTCATGTAGTAGCCGATGCCATCTAGGGTTTCTCCGGCTTTCAGGTCGATTTTGGCGGTGGTGATGACATCGACGATGGGGCCTGCGATTGGAGACATCACAGCATCTTGGAACAAGACAGCACGCGCTACAGAGAGTGGTACTTCAAAATGACACAGGTGATAGGGGGTGTAGAAGCTGTATAGGGGGCCCTCACCTAATTTGTACAAGTTGAGGTAGTGGCGTTGTTTGGGGTCATCGTGAGTGGCGAAGACATATATACCAGGGCCGGGTTTGGCTCCGACTACATAATCTACGATGCCGCCGAGTTGCTTGAGTTGCTCAACATCGTACATGTGTGTTAGGTCGTCGATATGGCCGGTAAAGCCGTATCCCAACATGCCCCGTCTAGCGACTTTCATCCCTGTGGCATTAGCAACGATCGCCTGCTCGAAGGAGATTTTTGTGCCATCGGCAAAGCTTGTCACCATATGGGCTTTCTGACCCCAACGCTTGGCAAATGCTTCTTGAGTCGTGGGATTACGATAGGGGTCTTGAAGTCCTTTAATGTTACCGCACAATAGCGGAATTAGACCAATACTTTTGACAAAACGGTAAAGATTCATTTGCACGCCTGGCTGATCGCCATCACAGGCGCTGAGGATGACGCCTGCTTTGTCGGCATATACTTTCAGGATGGAGCCGATAGTACCATCGAGTTCGGCATTCATCATAATTACATGTTTGCGATGGGCGATCGCTTCCATAATAATCTGAGCGCCAAATTCGACTGCGCCAGTAACTTCGATGAGTGCGTCGATTCCTTCAGCACGACAGAGTAATTTAGCATCATCTGTAACTGCATATTTGCCTGCGGCGATCGCATCTTCTAATTCGCTAACACTATCAATAACTTGAATATCCTCGATACCTGCTTCTATATAGGCTTGTTTAGCTGCATCAACTTGACGGTTAGAGATGGCAACCAACTCCATACCTGGGACAGAGTTGACAATTTGATTGGCAATGCCTTTACCCATAAAGCCAGCACCAATCATCCCGACTTTAATGGGATTACCTGCTGCGGCACGATTTTGGAGGGCGCGATCGATAATTATCATTGGCTAAGTTCCTTAGTTTTTAAATGGGGAGTAGGGAGTAGGGAGTAGGGAATGGGGAATGGGCTTCTCCTGTCGGAGACGCTCCGCGTAGCTTGCTTCCCGTAGGGTACGACTTCGCTCAGCCCACGGGGGATTGGGAATTGTCATTTGTCATTGATTATTCTCCGCGTCCCCGCGTCTCCCTCATCTCCCTCATCTGTTCCACTGCATGACGGTATGCTTGGGCAAACTTTTCTCTGGTATGGTTGGCTCTGGCATATTCCCAAGCCTTGCGAGACATAAGTTTTAGTTCTTCTATAGGTAAGTTGGCAATTCTATGAACTGTTGCTTTAATTTCTGCAATTGAACAGTTATTAAGAATTACGCCAAAATCGTGAACGTCTACACCAGATTCATAACTTAAAATCGGCACCAATCCAGCTTGCAAGCAAGTGATAACTGCTCCTGCTTGTCCCTCAGAAACTGAAGGATAAACAAGTCCTAAACAGTTGTTTGTAATCTTGATAAACTCAGGACTACTAACATCAATCCAACCATGAGTATGAATATTAGGTGTTTCGTAAAGCTCTTGATAAAAAGCTTTCTCAAATTCTTTGTCGTTGCTGATTGGCCCACAAACAGTTAAATGATATTCCGGCATTTGTGCAAATGCATCTAAAACTAAATCTAATCCTTTGAGAACTAGCGCACTACCACCAAACCAAAGAAAATTTTTTCTTACCGCTGCTAAATCTTTCTCTTCGGGCCAGGGATAAACAACTGGCGAAGAAATTGGGATGCGATACATTGGTTTATTGGCATATTTAAATGTATTAACCGTAAAATCGTTGCCCAATACAGTAGCGCAATCAGCATATTCAATCCCCAAATTAGGAGTTTCAAATCGCTGTGGACGTAGGGTAACACCTTTGCGCTGTTGTAGTTCTAGCAGTCGGTTACATTCAGCTGCATTGCGAAATATCATATTAGCAATGTCAACGTGAAAAATTTTTATGCAATCTTGATTGAGTTTTGGTGCAAGCGCTTCCAAGCGATGACGAATATCAACAAAGAATGCATAGTTTTTTTGAGGAACGAATTTGTCATTGTGGAACTGGATGACATCAACGTTATAACCTAAGTCTAAAAAAGTTTGCGCTATTTGCCATACTTCCCAATACCATGTGTGGTCATTAGGCATTGGTTGACCAGGTTTTAACAAAAATGGCTCAATTCGATAAGACATAAGTACGTTTCCTTGAGCAGGCTGATTTGGCTTGAGAGAAACAACCTGCAAATTTTTGACGTAATCGATACGAGCTTTGACTTTTCTGGATAAGAAAGAGAGAGAATTAGGGATGCGCGATAGGATGTTAGGCACGAGATAGGATGTTATGTAAGAGATAGAATGTTAGATGGTATTTGCTCCCTTTTTCAATGTACTTAAAATCAAAATCAAGAATTAGCACTACCAACCGTCATCATTCTCAACAAAGGCCAATTTAAATCTTTTTCCGAAATCACTGTTACATCCAAAGGCCATTGAATGTTAAAAAATGGGTCATCATAGCGTAAACCCCGCTCATATCCTGGTGTATAAAACTCACCCACCTGATAAACAACCTCAGTCTCATCTGTGAGTGCTTGATAACCATGAGCAAACATTTCTGGCACATATAAAGCGCGGCGATTTTCTGCGGTTAGTTCTACACCAATGTGTGATAGAAAGGTGGAAGACTCAGGACGCATATCAATGATTACGTCGTAAATAGCACCCTTTGTACAACAAATTAATTTTGTTTCTGTTGCTGGGGAAATTTGATAATGCATTCCCCGCAAGGTACCTTTTTTATAGTTGAAAGACAGGTTACATTGTGCAACCGTTGGCTTTAACCCATGTGCTGCAAAATCTTGAGCGCAAAAAGTTCTAGCAAAAAAACCACGGTGATCTGGCTTTTGTTCTAAGTCAATAATAAATGCGTCTTTGAGTTCGGTTTGAGTGAAAATCATGATTAAGGGAATGGGGGAAGATGTATTTTCATGCTATTGGTGTGTGATTTATTACACGAGAGTCTAGATTGTAAATATCTAACGCAGAAAATACTTGTAAATTGTTCAGTATTGCTGTCAACAAAACCGGATTAATACCAATTCAATCCTAAAAATTTAGGACTTACGTATACTCCACAAATTCTTGGCGTTATTCTCTGCGAGACGCTGCGCCAAGGCTGACAAAAGTCCTACCTCTAGTTTCCTCCTCTGCGACTCTGCGACTCTGCGTGAGTAAAAATTACACTACATTAGATGGGGAACGTGACTCTGCTTTGGGATATGTATCATCCCAATATTGAGTGCAAAGGTCTGGACGTTCAGGGGGATTTGCAGTGTAGCAAAAGAATAGTGTTGCTCGGTCTTCTATGCGGTTTGTGCCGTGATGGAAGGTATTTTTGGTATCTACTAAAATGACTGTACCTGCTGGGCCTGGACAGGATTTCCAAGCTGATCTAGGGATAATTTTTTCTACTTCTTCATCTTTGATTCCGAGATAGTCAGATAACCAAAGTTTGTAGAAAAGTCGCCAATAATTTAAACCAAACAAGGGTGTTAAAGAGCGGGAAATGTATTCAAAAGGCCCATGTTTTTTTTCTACATTATGTAAGCAAATGAAGATTTTAATAATCCGACGGTCTTCTGCATCACTATGCCAAAGCATCGTGTCAAACTGTGCATCACTGGGGAAATCTTTACGTAAATGTACACCATGAAACTTAATGGGAAGTCCAATATAATTTTCGATGATGTTGAGTAGTCTTTGCTCCTGTCCCCAGGTAGAGAATTCTGATAAACCTGTAACTGTGTAAATTTGTGGCAACCTTTTTTTGAGATGTGTGTTATTTGGTGATTCCATCTGGGACAATTGATGGTAGGCTGTTTTGAGGAGTTCTGAGGTAGAGTCAAATCCTAAATCTGCAAGTGTGGTAACGCAAGCACCATCTCGTTTAAGAGCATTGAGAATTTGGCGATCGCTCTTTGATAATCCAGGTAAATTTTTCGCATGTTGCCAACGTGCTAATTTGCAAAGTAATTCAGAATACAGTGAAAATGTTTTGTCTTTAATTGCTTTTAACATAGCCCGATTACCTATCCTAGCCTACCCTATTTGATAATTGATTTATTGAGCGATCGCCTATTATTGGCTTGCATTTCTTGAGGAGATGTTTCATTGGCTTCGACAAGTTTTAACTCTTTCAAAGCCATGACATCAAAAATTGACAAACTAACTAAAGCTATAAACGGAATTACTGTCTTGATAGCAGATACAGGCCATCTTCTTAAAGCGCCTAAAAAAACTCTCAAGCTAACTTCTTGAGAATTCTGTAAAAGCATCCGCCGACAAAATTGCTTAGAATAACCAGTTTCTTGCAATTTCAAAATTACTTCTGGGATATGTTTGTATTGCATTAACAGTGCAGATTTTGGTTCTTTCTGCCAATAGCTCACACCAACAATACATTCCAAATAAGTATCTTTTGTGACGATGATACGTCCATTGGCGGCACAATAGCCAGCTAAATACGCTAAAAATATCCAGTTATTTATAGCATCCGGCCAAATTTGGAGAGCATTTTTTACTAAGTCAGTGCGATATACTGTAGCAGTCAAAAAGATGACTGCGCCTACACTTTTTGAGAAACAATATTCAAATATCTTTTTGCTATCACCTTCTCCGTCTTCGCTATCAGCATCAAACCAGCGATTATCAGTGATTTTTGGGGGATGTACTGGTTCGCCAGTAATTTTATTTCGTCCAGAAAAATTGAGAAATAATAAAGATAAATCCTCATGTTGCTTAACTTTGTCAATGACATAAGCAATGGCTCGATCTTGAATTGGATCATCGTCACCAATTGTCCAAACATATTTTGTTGTAGCCGAATTTAGGCAATAAGTAATATTTTTCAGCACTCCTAAATTTTGAGAATTTTTATTTGAGCGAAATGTAATGTTACTAAGTACTTGTTGCCACTTAGTAATTATCTCTTGAGTGTTATCAGTTGAGCAATTATCAGAAACTAAAATTTCACACTCATGTTCAAACCCTTTAATAGCTTGAGCAAGCCAAGCTAATTGTTGATCAAGTAAGTTAGCCCGATTGTAAGTAGGGATTGCAATTGTCAGTAGCTTATTCATGACAGAAGAAAAAGTATTAAGCTGTTAATGCGTTTTCATTACTTAGTAAGTGATAACCCAAAAGCAATCCTGTTTTTTAAGTAATTGATGAAATAACAACAAAGTAATTGTAAAAATTGATAATTACGATGTTATTAACTGATGATTGCGTACAGTGACCGAATAAATTTTTACTTCAGGGATTGGAACTACAAACTGCCCATTCCATTCACTAATAAATGCTATTTGTTCCATAATTTCATCTTGAAGATTCCAGGGTAAAATTAATACATAATCCGGTTTAGTTTCGCGGATTTTATCTGGATGAAAAATAGGGATATGAGTTCCAGGTAAAAACAAACCTTGTTTGTAGGGATTACGGTCTACTGTGTAATCGATAAAATCTTTACCAATACCACAATAATTTAGCAGTGTGTTACCTTTTGCTGGCGCACCATAACCAACGATAGATTTACCTTGTACTTTAGCTGCCAGCACAAAATTTAGTAACTTTTGTTTTGTTTGTCTAACTTTTTCTCCAAATACACAATAAGTTTCTATTTGATGTAAACCAGCAGCAATTTCTTTGGCTTTAATCTGGCTAACTCGTTCGCTAATTACAGGATAATCAGCATGTTCATGTTTTCCATAAATTCTCAAAGAACCGCCATGAGTAGGTAGTTCTTCGACATCAAAAACTACTAAATTGTGAGCTAAAAAGATTTTTTCGACAGCTAGAAATGAAAAATAAGAAAAATGTTCATGATAAATAGTATCAAACTGATTTTGTTGAATGAGTTGCAAAATATGAGGAAATTCCATGGTTAAGATGCCATCTTGCTTCAAGACAATTTTCATCCCAGCAACAAAATTATTCAAATCTGGTACGTGAGCTAAAACATTATTACCTATTAAAAGGTCAGCTTGTTTTCCTTGTGTAAATAGTTCTTGTGCTGTTTGAATACCAAAAAACTTGTTTATACTAGGAATACCTTTTGCTTGGGCTATCTTGGCTATGTTAGCTGCTGGTTCTATTCCTAAAACGGGGATTCCTTTCTCTAAAAAATATTGCAACAGATAGCCATCATTACTGGCGATTTCGATCACTTGACTGTTGTGATTAAAGCCAAATTTTTCTACCATCATATCGGTGTAAGCTTTGGCATGTTTAAGCCAAGTTTCCGAGTAGGAAGAAAAGTAAGCATAGTCGCTAAAAATTTGGTCGGGAGTTTCAAATTGTTCTAATTGAACTAAAAGCGAATCTTCAGAGATATACACATGGAGAGGGTAAAATTTCTCGGCATTCTTTAACTGTTCAGTAGTAAGATAAGCATTGGCTAAAGGTGACATTCCTAAATCAACAAATGTGTGGTGCAGGGGTTGACCACTAAAACGACATTGTGCGATCGCCATAGACTTACGTGTTATTACTTGAAAATGGTTTGCTATATGAAATAAGTCCGAACCAAAGATAATTGATTCGGAAGCTTGCATTTGTTTACTAGTGCTTTGTAATTCTGGTTACTTCTTATTCCAGAAAAAATCCTGATCAATTTGTTCGGTACGAATCAGATACTCTAACTGTTTTAAGCGTGTAAATCCTCTAAACAAGAAAGTATCTTCAGCCATATCTATTTGACTGAATAAATTCAACAACTGCTGGGCACCGCGTTGGGCATTCCACTCACACTTAAATCCAGGGAGTGTTGTATTGATTTTCTCGAAAGAAACTCGATAGCTGCGATTGTCTGCACCGTTATCGCCAAAGGACAATTTACAATCTGGGAAGATATCAGCAATAATTTCAGCAATTTCTTTAACGCGATAGTTATTTGCTGTATCTCCAACATTAAATACTTGATTGTGTACAATGTCTCGTGGTGCTTCGAGAGCGCAAACTATTGCTTTGCAGATATCTAATGCGTGGACTAATGGACGCCAGGGTGTGCCATCGCTAGTCATTTTGATTTCTTTGGTAGTCCACGCCAAGCCTGCCAAGTTGTTTAAAACAATATCAAAGCGCATCCGAGGAGAAGCACCAAAAGCAGTAGCATTCCGCATGAAGGTGGGGGAAAAATCATCGTCAGCTAGTAGTCTGACATCTTTTTCTACCAGGGTTTTACATTCTGCGTAAGCTGTTTGGGGATTAACACCAGATGCTTCTGTGACATCACCATCGGTAGCTACGCCGTAAACACTGCACGAAGACATATATACGAAGCGACGTACACCCAATGTTTTCGCCAAGTTCGCCAAACGAACTGAACCTAAATGATTAATGTCGTAGGTGATATTGGGTGCTAATTGCCCGGTAGGATCGTTGGATAGTTCTGCCATGTGAACTATAGCTTCAACGCCTTGCAAATCTTCTGGAGTGATGTTACGGATATCTTTATTAATGGTTTTAGCTGTCACCTCAGTACCGTTGTACAGCCAACCAACTTTATAAAAACCAGTATCTAAACCGAGAACTTCATGTCCTCGTTCAATTAACAGAGGAGGCAATAACGAACCTAAATATCCTTCTGTTCCAGTTATCAATACTTTCATTATTGTCTAATCCTCTGTTCTTGAATGATGAGTTGAATTCAATTCCGATGCGGATCAAATAGCGACACAATTTATGACTGTCACCTCATTACCAGCAAACAGTCATGGGTAATTCGTAATGACGCTCCTACGTCGCTACCGCTGCGAAGCGCGTAATTCGTAATTCGTAATTAGGAAAGTCAAGCTCAGTCTGGTTTTTCAGGGTTGGATTTGTTGCTTGATTTTGGATACCTGGTATAAAGTCCTGATTAAGAATTTAGAGAAATCTCAGAATCTTTGATTTTGTTCGTACTGAATATATAGATAAAATTCACCACAAATTCTTAGCCGATCGCACCTTCAAATATCGGCATCAACACCAATTTATTTGTCAAATAAACAGAAGCCTATGATTGGTGTATCCTCTAGTTTAGTCTTAGAGCCTCTGTTAGGTGTAGCCAATTTGCCATATAAGATTGGGGACTGGGGAATTGTCATTGATTATTCTCCGCGTCCCCGTCTCCCCCCAGTCACTGAGCAAAGTCGTACCCCTACGGGGAAGCAAGCTACGCGCAGCGTCTCCGACAGGAGAAGTGCATCCCCTCACAAACTGACAACGGTGCTAAGATGCAACGGTTGGGGAATTTGGGCAACAATTGCTTTGCCAATTTCTAGAGAGGATGTGGCAGCAGGTGAAGGTGCGTTACAAACATGGACGGAGTTTTGGCCTTGAAGAATCAAAAAGTCGTCTACTAGTTTGCCATCTTTCATCAAAGCTTGGGCGCGGACTCCTGCATGGGTGGGAACTAAATCTGCTGCTTGGACTTCAGGAATCAGTCTTTGTAAACTCCTGACGAAGGCTGCTTTACTCAAAGAACGGATGATTTCTTGAATGCCTTCATCGGCGTGTTTGGCTGCCAATTTCCAGAAACCAGGATAGGTGACAACCTCAACAAAGTCCCGCAAGTCAAAGTCAGTTTTTTTGTATCCTTCGCGTTTGAGGCTAAGAACTGCGTTAGGCCCCGCGTGAACGCTACTGTCAATCATCCGGGTAAAATGGACTCCCAGGAAGGGAAAATCGGGATTGGGAACCGGATAAATGAGAGTTTTGACCAAATAGCGTTTTTCGGGGGTGAGTTCGTAATATTCACCGCGAAAAGGGACAATTTTAGCTTGGGGTTCGACTTGATTTAATTTAGCAATGCGATCGCTATGCAATCCAGCACAATTGATCACAAAGCGTGTTTCAAAGTTGCCTTTGTTTGTTTCTAATACCTGATTTCCCCCACTGGCGGAGATTTTCAGCACTTTTGTATTGAGATATAAATCTCCGCCCTGACGTCGAATTAATTCGACGTATTTTAAACAAACTTGTTTGTAATTAACAATACCAGTTGATAATACTCGAATTCCACCCACAGAACTGACATGAGGCTCAATTTCTTTAACCTCTTCTGGTGTGATTCTCTGGACTGCAATACCATTTTCTAAACCCCGTTTGTAGAGGTTTTCTAAGCGCGGTAGCTCTTGTTCTGTGGTTGCAACAATCACCTTACCGCAGACTTCATGGTCAATTTCATGTTCTTGGCAGAACTCCACCATTGAACGACAACCGTCACGACAAAATTGAGCTTTGAAACTCCCTGGCTTGTAATATATACCAGAGTGAATGACGCCGCTGTTATTGCCGGTTTGGTGAAATGCCCATTGGCTTTCTTTTTCCAGTACTAAAATCCGGGCATCAGGATAACGTTTACCCAAAGCCATCGCTGTAGATAGTCCTACTATACCGCCGCCGGCGATCGCAAAATCATACATTGGTATTGTTGCACTTAAAATGACAGTAAATAAGCGTGATGTGCAGAAATCAAAATATCAAAAACCTAAGTACTATGAGTTTTTGAATTTTGAATTTATTACCATACCTTCCAAGGAGCCTGACCATTTTTCCATAGCTCCTCTAGGTAATTTTTATCGCGTAAAGTATCCATTGGTTGCCAAAAACCAGCATGTTTGAAAGCTGATAACTGTTCCATGTCAGCTAACTTTTCTAATGGTTCTTTTTCCCAAACGGTAGAATCATCAGTAATCAAATCAATCACATCTGGTTCTAAAACAAAATAACCACCATTAATCCAAGCTCCGTCACCTTCTGGCTTCTCGCGAAAGTTGGTGATTTTAGTTTGCTCATGTGCCAGAGAAATGGCCCCAAAGCGCCCTGCTGGTTGAACTGCTGTGAGTGTTGCTAGAGTATTTTGTTCTTGATGAAATTTCACTAACTCTGTGATATTTACATCACTTACACCGTCACCATAGGTAAAACAAAAAGTTTCGTTACCAACATGTTCGCTAATGCGTTTTAAGCGTCCACCTGTCATTGTTTGATCACCTGTATTGACTAAGGTGACACGCCAGGGTTCAGCATAACCAGAATGTACATTCATCTGGTTAAATCGCATATCAAAGGTAACATCTGACATGTGTAAGAAGTAGTTAGCAAAATACTCCTTGATTATGTAACCTTTATAACCGCAGCAAATAATGAAGTCATTAATACCGTGAGCAGAATAAGTCTTCATTATGTGCCATAGAATTGGCTTACCACCAATCTCAACCATCGGCTTGGGTTTGATATTGGTTTCTTCACTGAGGCGTGTACCAAGCCCTCCAGCCAAAATCACCGCTTTCATGTGATTACCTCGGAGATTTGCAGGTGAATTATTTTTGCTAAAAAAAGTCTCAAGTATCAAATATGAAAGATGAAAAGTAACAACTATCTTGGTATATGCCTTATCCCTAATAGGCGGAAATTTAGAGTTTTTCAAGTATTCAAGCCTGAATTTAAGAATGGGCGAGTTAACTTTAACCTTCCAATTTATACTTCAGCTTTTGTTTTTTGACTTTGTGAAAATGAAGGGGATGCACATCAATAGAGAAAAATTCATTAGTCATTTGTTTTTCTCAGTAAATAATCTAACCGTAATTTTCCGCAGAATTATAAAGGATAGGTAAATTAAAATATTTTGTCTGTAAAAGCTTTATAAATATGTAAGATCCGTAAAAAAAGACTAAACTTAATAAAAACTTTATTTGACTAAACAAAAATACACTAATCAGCACATTAGTATCAAATACAAACCGTCGATTATTCGTGATCATTCAAAATTGATTCTAAGATTTCAGACGTTAATCCTCGTTCTTGTGCTTCCAGGCTTGCTTTATCCATCGTGTTTCTTAAACGTGCAATGGCTTCAAATCTGTTCATTGCAAATTGAGATTGCATAATTGCCGCAATCTTAAGTTGCAATTGTTCTTGTTCTTCTTTAGTAGCATTACGGTATGCTTCTGCCACTGAAGAGGGAACTTTGATAGTGATCTCTTCTTTAGTAATCATAGCCGTGCGCCTTCATAATTTCTCATCATTTTCCGCACTAAAAGCTGCTGCCAATTCAGGACTAGCGATCGCAATGCTGCTTTCGTGCCATTCATGAATGATTGCGTCAATCATCTCCCATGCTGTAGTTGAGGAATTTATCAATCGAAAAGCCTCACTTAGCTCCGTGATAAACTCTTGCAACTCATCAAAGTCAAACACGCTCAACCATCCATAAGGATGTTCAAAGCCGATTTTTTTCCCTAGTAATAGAGAAAAAGCAACGGTTAATGCTTCAAAAACAGCTTGACTTTGAGTAGCTGTCTTGACGAGAGAAGTTACTTCCTCTCGGCGCAACAATGCAAAAGACTGATCATTACGAGTAATTGTCACTGGACGTTCTAAGGCTTTGTCTAGAACTCGCCCAGGCTGACGATTTAACTCAGTGGCTGTAATTAGCTCATCTGAGTAAATATTGCCAAAATTCTCCAGAGCCATAGGTTATGCGTTTTCAGCCAAGCCGATTTAATGAAATCAATAAGTCACTACGTATAATTGTACGTACATTGCTGCTCACCTTCATTTTTTCACCTTCTAGGGCATTACACCAAATTCATAAAATATATAAATAGATAAAATAAACAGGGGTAGTCAGCGCTAACCCTGTTCACACTTGATTATTTACCACTTCAACAGTGATTTGATTACAAAAACAGGGAGTAGGGAGTAGGGATACAAAAACATTAAAAACTGTCTTTTGTGGGTCATTGCCCACTGTTAGGAAAAGATTTGTGCCGAGATTGCTTGCAACGAGGCACAATGCGTCCTGACTTCAATCCCACGCCTTAAGGCGTGGGTTCCCTACTCCCTACTCCCTCTGAATGTTTTAATTAGTTTCTCGCGACAAACTTGAGCTTTGGAATAAATTCTCACATTTGTTTTCAACAACTACGCAGATATTGCTGAGGGCTTGTTGATAGCTGTCCATGTCTTCTTGCTCAAGAGAGATTTTAGCAGCAGCTTGCAAATCTGAGATTGCTTTGGCCTGATTTTGGCTAGATTCGCCGCCACCATATTGCGAAAGTTCATAACGCAACATGCCTCGTTTGAGTAATGCTTTGGCGAGTTTGGGGTCGTTATTTAGGGCTTTGTCAAAATCAGTAAGTGCTTTTCTGTATTCTTGGACGTAATCGTTACTGTATTGAGCCATTTGATGGCGGGCTACAGCACGCTGATAGTAAGCTTCTGTTTTGGTATTATTGAGATCGATCGCTTGGGTGAAATCTGCGATCGCGCTTTTGTAATCTTGTTGCGATTCTGTGCTAGCTTTAGCTTTTTGCGCGTAGACAATACCTCGTCTGATGTAGGCTTCAACTTCTTCTTTGTCGAGACGGAGGGCGCTATTATAGTCTGCGATCGCTAATTTATATTCTTTGTCTGCTTCGCTGCTATACTCGGCGAGCATGTTACGAGCATTGCCTCGGTTGACAAAGGCTTTGATTTCATTGGGATTGATTTTCAATGCTTGGGTATAGTCTACAACTGCCCCTTCATAATCTTTCAAATTGTAGCGAGCGTTACCACGATTTACATAAGTTTTGGCATATTGAGGATTTTGTAAAATTGCTTGGTTGAAGTTGGTAATTGCTTGCTCATAGTCTTTGATTTTGTAGGCAGCATGTCCCTGTTTGTAATAATCTGCAAATGTCAGACCATTATCTTTAATTGTCTTACGGGACATTAAGGTTTGTTGCGTGTAAGCGTTTTGAGCAATAAATGGGCGGGTAAATTTGGTCATTAAGTCCAAATACACCAATAAACCAAAACCTAGCAAACCAAAGATAATGGGGTATAACTTTGGCCTTTTAGAAGATTGATAAGGAGAATAGTTTTGGTTGGTTGATGACTGCCAAAGGGAGGATGGCATGACTCGCTCTCGCAAGCGCGGAGTTTGGGTATGACGCCTTTTTGGTTGAGTCCGCGGCTTGAGATGTTCTCTTGCTTCGATGGCTTGTGGTGATGGGAAAGGATCGCGTCCACCCAATCTCAGGCTACGTTCACACCAAGGACAGACATGTAGGTGGTTGTTGTAGCGATGCTGGGGATTTGTCGAACAAGTGACGAGGGTTTCTTCCGCCACGGCTAGTGCCGACGCCCAGGCTTGAGCGCTGGGGCGGATTTGGGGGTTGTCGTGCCCATCTTCAAAACACCGAATAAATAATTCTTGTAAAGCGGGATGCAGAATTTCCCAAGGAGGTGCTATTGGGGTGGGCAGGTAAGGTACATGCCGCTTGCGACTGTAGGTAAAATGACCGGCAGCGATCCGCGCTTCGTAGGGTGGCGGCTCTACAGCGCCTTGATAGACGCCGGAAAATGGGTGCATACCTTCCATGAGGAGTTGGAAGATTAGCACTGACAGCCCAAATAAATCATGGGAAATTTCGCGATCGTGTTGTGCAAAAACTTTATTTTGCAACTCTGGTGGGGTAAACTCTGCTTTACCCACCGAGCAACGGTAAACGACATCGTGATTGGAATCGCGTACTTGGAAAGAGTCTGTGTCTACCAAGGTCACTAGTGCGGTGTCGCTGACAAGGATATTAGACTCATTGACATCACCAACACAATAACCACTGTTGTGCAAAGCAGCAAAAGCTGCTGAGAGGTTACGAGCTGTGCGGAGCAGGTACTGATAGTTGAATAATGGACAATGTTGACGGCGAGTTCTAGGGTTGTAGAAGTCGATAACAGGACGCATCCCTCGAATACGCGGCATTAAAAAGCCGATGATGCTTTTGCTGCTATCTGCTGCTTGTAATAAATCTATGGGCCAAGCAATGGAGATATGCCCCAAACTGGCTGTAGGATTTTCTGGTGGATTGGCCAGCATCGCCTTGAGCTTTTCGGCATGGGCAGCAGTTGGCTTGTGATAGACTTTTGCCACGAGAGTGCCATCGGATGTCACTGTATAGACACACGCTTCACCACCGCGTCCCAAATTGACGCTGAGGTTGATAATTTCTTGTTTCGGAAGACAACGTAGTACCTGCATGGTTAATACCGCTAACGGGGGTTATTGAAAATGCCAAACTGGCAGAATCATGGCTCATTAGTTGCTGAGTGCAGCTATAATAAGCGTCAAATCATCATCAGTGCGTTGCGTGATTCGCTCTGAGCGTAAAAACTTCACTAGCTGCTCTTTGGCCATTGTTTTATTTTCAGCATTCGCTACAAAATCAAACAGAGGAAAAAAGAACGGTTTGTGAGGTTCACCAACAACCATATTGAGAGCCAGCATTTGTAGTCCGTCGGTAAGTATACCAACATTGACTATGTCTTCGCGCCACAATCTCATCTGCGCTGTATCTAGGGCATTGGGCGAAGTTAAAAAAGTTGTTTCATTGATGTATTCGCCACTGTCAGGTGTAGTCAGGGCAAGGAGATTACCTGCGCTATCTTTGGCCACTGCTAAACCATCACCTATCTGTGCTACTGCTACCACTTCTGGTGTGGCGAGCATGACAATTAAGGTAGTTGCTAAATCTTGGGGCTGTTTTCTACCAGCGGCTGCTTCGTTTTCTACTGCTTTTCTGGCAGCGAGTATGGCTTGTGTCAAGAGCGATCGCACTTGCTCGTCGTCAACTAAAGTGTCTTTTGTCACTTGTTTGCGGCAAATGGTTTCGATTGCTGTTTCCACAGCCACCATGGCTCCTACTTTGCCATCACTAGCAGAACCTGCGCCATCTGCCGCCGCTGCTACTAAAACATTATCTGATAAAACCTGCCAGTGATGAGCATCTTGACATAACTGCTTATTTTTTAAGTGGCTTGTTCCACATACAGACGCGGCTAATACCCGCCATTGAGCAATCTGTTTTGATATGTTCATAAGATTTTCTTCCACAGCCAGCTACTGATGTATCAAGCTGTAAGCCTTGCTAAACAGACCCCCAACCAATCGGTGGTAGTGCTACTTGTTCATCTACTTGAGAATGAGAAACAGCTGACATACTAGCCGACAGCCAGACAAACATTTCGATAAAATTCAGTCCTTTGAGTTTTAAGGGAGTACGCACCGAAATTTGATTTAAGCGTGTCATATTCGCGTTTTCTACACCCACTGTGAAAAAAGCGACGCGCTTATTTGCTTCATCTCCTTGGAGGCGCTGCGATGCTTGGTCTACCACATGGTCTAGCTCACCTTGCGGCTCTCCATCGGTAATCATAAATACCCAAGGACGGTAGTAAGCAATGCCATTGGATCGATACTGAGATTTGCGCTCTTGAATGATGTCTAGAGCTTTGTGAATGCCTGCACCCATTGTCGTTAATCCTTGTGCTGTCAAGATGGGTGGGTTGAATTGATCGGCAGTGACAAAATCTTGCACGACATTAATATGACTGTCAAAAGTGATGATCGCTACTTCTACCCGTCTGGATGCCAAAGAATTTTTGATTAATTCGTCCTTCAAACTCAGTAAACCCTGATTTAAAGCCTCGATTGGTTCTCCCTGCATGGAGCCAGATGTGTCTAGTAGTAGCACGCAAGGACAACGTGGTTCCGGATTTTCCGCAAACTCCACGACTTCATCAAGTCTTAATGTATCCGGTATAACCTCTTGTGTTACGCTATAATCCAAAGTCCTATTTTCCTTTTTCTAAAGAGTATTATTGATTCAAAGTATATAGTTTCAGAGCTAAATCTGAACTGCTTCGTTAGTAGGTAGATGATTGAGTCTTTATTAAACTAATTATTTGCAGCCAGCTTTTTTACATATTGCAGAAAATCTTCATTGTGGTCTAGTTTCTTAAAACAGAATTTATCAGCGTTTAGCATCATCTGTTGTAGTGTATTTACCAAATTTTTATATCTGGTAAATATAGAATACATTAAATACATAAGGTTTTCGAGAAAGAATTTTAAAGATTGTATGTAGGAATAGTGGGTTTTTCTTCATGAAGATGAAAGTGATTCAGTAATGTCCAAAAGTTATATTCCTCCTAGCATAGGATTAGGGGTATAAAGTCTCAGAAGCCAGATATAGTAACGTTTAATTACGACAAATTACTTAACTCAAGATGGCGATCGCCAGCCGGAAAACAGTCATCGGGGATCAGGTATATGGTCAGTGATTTCGACCCGTGTCCGATGGCTGACACAAGCGATAAGGGACTTAAATGATAGATGCTAACTGTTAATAGAGCTTCAATAGCTCACCGCTAAAATACTGAAAATTTTCAATTCTACATAAAAGACCTAAAACATTTTCTTGTGGTGTAGCGAGGCTAGGTCATATGAGAGTGTACTAAGTCACAAACTAACTTGAATTTTTATATTTTGTAATATATGTACATATTTTGAAATAAAAAATTCAAGTTTAGAAAAATATTTCAAAAAAGAAAATATTTTTATAGCCGACATTTCCAATTTACGAGTATTCTTTCGCTTATCCGCGAAAAACTTGAAAATCATATGAGCAATTCAGGTACCTTTACTAAACTCCGTCCCCAGAGTTTGTTAAGACAATTATCTAACTCCTCGGAAAATATTTGTATACAAGCATTTAGTAACTCAGTTTCCTGGATAATTTATTTAGAACAAGGCAAAATTATCTACGCTAGCCACTCAGTTGAACCCTTTGATAGATTAGAGCGTCATTTACGTCGCCTTGCTGAGCAAATACCTCAAATTACTAGTGAAACTCGCGTTCAATTGCGAATGACATTTGAACTCGACTCACCTAATCAGTCAATCGAATATAGTAGCAATTCAATCAGTCAGCCTGCTGAGTATCAAGCTATATACTGGCTGGTAAATCAACAAAATTTGAACTCTACACAAACAGCATTACTAGTTCAAGAATTAGTCATAGAAGTGATTGAATCATTTTTGCTGATCAAAGAAGGGACTTATCAACTCACAGAACTACATAATATAATTCCCCTTTGCAGTTTAGACACAGAAAAAATCTCAGAACACTGCCACGCGAGATTAACAAGTTGGCAATCTTTAGTACCTAAAATTTCTTCTCCTTATCAACGTCCATATTTGTTGATTAAGAGCAAATTCCCCACAAAAGATTTACCAGAACTGCAACCAGATTTAACTAATTGGATGAAGGGTTTTAGCCTACGTCATCTGGCTGTGATCATGAATCAAGACGAAATTCAACTGACTCAAAGTTTATATCCTCATATCATGAATGGCGCAATTATACTCCATGAACCAGATCCACCATTTGATAAATTGCCAAAGATATTTACAGAATCTTTGCCAGCTTCTGAATGGGTAACAGAGTGGGTGAAAACAGAAGTATCTAGCATAATTGCACAAGAGCCACGTAGCACTATTACCAAAGCGCCCTCGAATATTATTGCCAAGAATATAGCTCCTGTGACAAAATTACTACAAATTTCTGCTCCTTTTAGAGAAAACCTTCAAGAACCAACATTACCGAATAACATAAATCCTCCTCAAAAAATAGTAACGGCTGCTACTGCTACTACTAAAAAAGTCCACAAAATTGTCTCTGTAGATGACAGTCCCACAATTCTTAAAGAAATTAGTCGTTTTTTAGAGAGCGAAAATTTTTCGGTAGTGACAATCAACGATCCACTCAAAGCTATAATGTCGATTATTCGCCACAAACCAGACTTAATTTTGTTGGATCTCAACATGGCAGGCGTAGATGGTTATGAATTGTGTCGCATTATACGTAACAATTCAAAATTTAAAGCGACTCCAATTATCTTTGTCACTGGCAATAAGGGAATTGTAGACAAAGTAAAAGCTAAATTAGTGGGGGCGTCTGGGTATCTTACTAAACCTTTTACACGTGCAGAATTACTCAAAATAGTCTTTATGCATTTGCTTTAATAAGCTAAAATACATATAAACTCCACAGTCACTCATGATGATTATCCTCTGTTGAAGAGCTTTGCTCGCCGATAGCCGACGCTCAAACTTTTCGCTTTGTCATTGGTCATTCGTATTGACAAAGGACGAACGACAAATGACTAAATAACGGTTTTAAATTCAGATGCATATGACTGCTAATCTAGAAGTTGACGAAAACTTGATTCAAGAAGCTCTCGAACTTGGTAATCAACTTACTAAGCGTGCTGTTGTTGAAGAGGCATTAAGAGAATATGTACAACGTCGAAAGCAACTAAAAATTTTCGAGTTATTTGGCACAATTGAATACGATAATGATTATGACTACAACCAACAGCGCGATCGCAAATGAAGATCATTGTTGACACCTCAGTTTGATCTTTAAATATGAATATTTAAGTATCAAATTGTATTTTAATTATGCTTTATGTACAGACCATAAAATGCTTGAATATTATTTGAGCGTTGAGATGTAATAGTTAGAAATATTGATTTAACGTTGTTTATGCGTATTTCTCTGAATTGGCTACGGGAACTAGTAGAGATAAAACTAAGTACAGAAGAATTAGCCCATGCTCTCACAATGGCTGGGTTTGAAGTAGAAGATATTGAAGATCGCCGCACTTGGGCGAATGGTGTTGTTGTTGGTAGAGTAGTTGAACGTCAACCCCACCCCGATGCTGATAAATTGAGTGTTTGTCAAGTAGATATCGGTGCAGCTGAGACTTTAAATATTGTCTGTGGTGCAGCCAATGTCCGCGCAGATATGTATGTGCCAGTGGCAACTGTTGGTACTTACTTACCAAACATCGATTTAAAAATTAAACCCGCAAAATTACGCGGTGTACCCTCGCAAGGGATGATCTGTTCTTTAAAAGAACTCGGTTTACCCACTGATGTTGATGGAATTCATATTTTTCCTCAAGAAAACTTGTCGTTAGGTAGCGATGTGCGTCCTCTGTTGGGCTTGGATGATGTAATTTTAGATCTCACCACAACAGCTAACCGGGCTGACGCCTTGAGTATGGTGGGTGTAGCACGAGAAGTGGCAGCTTTGACAGGAGGAAAACTCAGTATTCCCCAACCGGGTGAAGTCGCAATTACCAAAAATGCAGAGGTTTTGAGTTTAAAAATTGCCGACACCCAAGCTTGTCCTACTTATATTGGTACAGTCGTTGAACAGGTAAAAATTGCTTCTTCCCCTGATTGGTTGCAACAGCGCTTACGGGCAGCAGGAGTTCGACCCATCAATAATGTCGTGGATATTACTAACTATGTATTGTTAGAATGGGGACAACCGCTACACGCATTTGATCGCGATCGCCTACAATCAATCGCATCTCTACAAATAGGTGTTCGCTTCGCCACTACTGGAGAAACCCTCAAAACTTTAGATGGACAAACTCGCACTCTCACGACTCAAAATTTACTCATCACCGCCAACGACACACCCGTCGCCTTAGCGGGAGTCATGGGTGGGGAAGCAACGGAAGTGCATGATGGTACTCAAAGCCTAGTTTTAGAAGCTGCACTGTTTGATTCTGTGGCAATTCGCCGTTCTTCGCGGAGTGTGGGATTAAGAAGTGAGGCTTCTGGAAGATACGAACGGGGAGTCAACCGCGCGGAATTGGAAGTAGCCAATCGTCGGGCTTTATCATTAATGAGTGAACTAGCACAAGCTGTGATTGTGCAGCAAGAAATTGCCGACACTCGCCCAGACCCTTCTACCTGGAGTCGTTCGATAGCACTGCGTTTAGACCGCATTAACCAAGTTTTGGGGCCAATCGATTCGGAAGCTGAAACAGGAGAAATCCAACAACAAGATGTGGAACGCATCTTGACGGCCCTGGGGTGTCAACTCACCCCATTAGGTGAACGTAATTGGACAGTTTCTGTACCTCCTTATCGTTACCGTGACTTAGAACGGGAAATCGACTTAATCGAAGAGATTGCCCGCCTTTATGGCTACGATAATTTCTGCGATACCTTGCCGGAAAAAGCCGAAGCTGGTTATCTACCGATAGATCAAGAATTGATTCGCAAATTACGAGCTTTTTTGCGGGCCGAAGGCTTGACAGAGTTAATTCACTACTCTTTAGTAAAACCAGGGGAAGATCGACAAGTAGTACTAACTAACCCACTATTCACAGAATATTCAGCACTACGAACCGATTTATTAGCCGGGTTAATTGATGCCTTTCAATATAATTTAGAACAAGGCAATGGTGCCCTCAACGGCTTTGAAATGGGGCGAATTTTCTGGCAAGAAGAGAACGGTTTGCAAGAAACAGAAGCGATCGCTGGGATCATGGGTGGCGATCGCACTTTGGGCAAATGGTCAAAAGGTGGGCGTGAACAACCCATGACTTGGTTTGAAGCCAAAGGCATTTTAGCAAGTGTTTTTCGGCAACTAGGTGTCCAGGTAGAATATCAACCAGATTGCCGCGATTCTCGCCTACATCCAGGACGTACCGCCTCGTTATGGTTGCGGGGTAACAAACTAGGGGTTTTTGGACAACTCCATCCCCAACTCCGACTAGAAAGAGGCTTACCAGACTCAGTTTTTGCTTTTCAGTTGGATTTAGACGTGCTTTTGGATGCTTTGGATCAAGACGAAATTCTCGTCCCAACATTTCATCCCTATTCTACCTATCCCGCAAGCGATCGCGATATCGCCTTTTTCGCACCCGTCAAGGTTTCAGTTGTCGAAATTGAAAAAGCAATCACCAATGCAGGTAAAGATTTACTAAAATCAGTCGAACTGTTCGATGAATATCGCGGTGAAAATGTCCCCCAAGGACAACGAAGCTTAGCATTTCGCCTAGTCTACCGCACAAGCGATCGCACCCTCACCGATGCCGAAGTCGAACCAGTCCACAACAAAGTCCGCGAAGCCCTAGTAGAAAAATTCGGCGTCAACCTCAGAAGCTAGTGTTAGCAGTGGTCAGCTCTCCGACTTTTTCAACAAGTCGGAGAGCTAGGAACCCAGCAAAAGTTAACAGTTAGATCAGTGATCAGTCATCATGCCTAAATACATCATGTGGGGAACCTACTGTGAAGATGTCCTCGAAAAACGCACTCCTTACCGTCAAGACCATTTAGACGGGTTAGCAAAACAGAAAGAATCTGGTGTATTGATTACCATTGGCCCCACCAAAGATGTCACCAAAGTCTTTGGGATTTACGAAACAGCAGATGAAGCCACTGTGCGCCAATTAATTGAAAATGACCCCTATTGGAAAAATGGCATCTGGACTGAGTACTTTGTCAAAGAGTGGATTCAGGCGATTTAAATTACTTAAAAGGGAGCAGGAAACAGAATATTTTTTGTTCTGTGTGAAAAATAATTTGGGTGATTATTAATGAACAAAGCCAGAAGTCAGAAGACATAAGCATTTTAAATGCTGAATTCTACCTTTTGAATTCTCGTTTTTCATGCTTTTAGGTGATGCGATCGCGCTCTCATGAGTGTGATGATGAGAATATTCTCACCACAAAATCATCACTTTTGTCTAGACTAAAAACAAGAGCATCTACAACTGCAATAAATCAGATTTTTAGAGGGTTTCTACCATGAATCAAATTCTCAAACGGACATTTTTACCCGGTCTGATGGCTGTAAGTCTAGCTGGTGTTACCTTAGTTCCCGCTAAACCCGCTACAGCTGATGACCAAGTTATCCGAGACGCAGCCATCGGTGCTGGTACTTGTGTAGTTACCGGAGCAATCAGAAGACGTGGTACTGTATTACGCAATGCCGCTAAGTGTGCTGCTGCTGGTGCTGTTGTCAATGGTGCCAATGGACTCAGACGCAATCCCAAAAAACGTAGCATCATCCAAGATGCCGCAGTAGGTGCAGGTACTAGCGCCGGTACTCGTGCTATTCTTGGTGGTCGTGAAGACACCGCAGGCGACTTACTAGATGGTGCAGCGGCGGGTGCTGTCATCAATATCCTTGGTAGATAGAGACGCTTCAAAAGCGCGTTTCTACAAGAGACCTCTTGCAAAAGTCGGATACTCGCCAGAAAATAAATTTTCTGGCTGATAACTCAAGTCGGTTTCAACCGACTAATAACAGTATTTTTAGTCCGTTTCAACGGACTTTTGCTATTAGGCAGAGACTTGAGTCTCTGACGGTTCAAGTATTTTTGCAAGAAGTCTAACCCTGTTTTGTCAGTTTGGGAGAAGCCTATCGCTGAAAGCCTTTTGGAGCTTTAGTTTTAAGCTTTTGGTTATAAATTTTAGTTCCTGTTAGAAAATAAAGGCTCAAAGCTAGATTGGATGAAAGTTTCAGAATCTTGCTTTGATTATTACTTTCCGAGAGTGACATAAAAGGGCTAAGCTGTTCCACATATAACTTGCATAATTAGGGCGGGCAAGATGCCCACCCCACAAGAGTTTTATTTAATTTGATTATGTAATTTAGATGTTTTTTAGCTTAAGGATTTCGGGTAACTAAAACGAGAAACGCCATAATATCGTTTCACGAAATACCTAGTACAAATGATTTGTCTCTAATTCTTTCCCCCTGCTCCCATTTCCACGTTGGGCTATCCATTACCCGGATCTTTCTTAACAAACAGACAAAATACTTAAAATTAGACCGAAAGGGTTGATGGGTATAGTTTTGAGTGAAAGTATAGTTGTGGGTGATGAGGTATCATGCAAAAATGGGCAGAGTCAGAATTACAACAAGCAGACTTAGGGGATGCGAGGAGAAACAAACGGCTAGTACGTATTGTGGAAGACTTAGCATCCCAGCCAGCTAGTAGCGTACCACAAGCTTGTGGAGATATAGCAGCGACAAGTGCAGCATATGATTTTTGGAATTCACCATATTTTCAGCCATCAGATATTCGGAATGCCCACATCAAAAGCACAATCGAAAGAATCAAAGAACATCAGGTAATATTGGCAATTCAAGTTACAACTCGAAACTGCTCGGCGCATAAATATGGCATTAGCCACCTACTCATGTCTCTCAAGTCAATCATGCTCTCATTATTTACTTCTATCATTCCCTCAGCGTCTGACTTACAGCAATGTTAAGAAAGATGCGACTAATGGATAGCTCTGGGACGGGGGAGGCTAACGCCAACGGAGAGGATGTAAGACCAATTCGCGGACGCAAATCCAAGATGCGGCAATCTTCTGTGATGTTGGAAGCTCACACTGTACCGTCAGGTCAGTGTGGGTAGTTCACTATCTGTTTTCGAGCATCAACGCGTAAAATTTGCTGTTCGCTGTTAGTCATTTGCCAAAACTCAGCATGGAAAAACCGACTAGTTATGATCTTGCTGTTTTGCTCACAACTGGTCGGGTGCGGTTTGATTAAGTTATTTTATTCACCAAATATTTTTAGCTTTGACACACCAGTAGATATTGCTTAACTCGCAACAATGTGCTAGTATTGTGATTCTTCCTTGTTAAACTCTCGTTTTTTCCCCCAACTACCTCGTTGGTTATTTTCTTCGCGCGGTTTAGCTTTATTAACTCTAAGTTGACGACCCATCCATTCAGCACCATCTAATTCTGTAATGGCTGCGTCTTCTTGGGCATCTTCATTCATATCGACAAAAGCAAAGCCGCGCATCCGCCCTGTCTCACGGTCGGTAGGCAAGACAACTCTTTTGACCTCGCCGTAGTCTGCAAATACTGCTCTTAAGTCTGCTTCGGTAGCGCGGTAGGAGAGATTTCCAACGTAAATAGTCATATGGGATCACGTAATTTTCAACAAAGAGCGATGAGTTCAGTTAAAAAGCAGATCTAACATAATTGCAAAGTTTGCATAGTTTTCTCTGATTCGCTGATGGCGACTGTTGTAGAGGAGCAACCAATCAGGTGGCATTATCTACAATCACGTGCCATCTGTCTGAACTTACGCATACGCTCATATAATACCTGATTGTGACGTTTTTCAAAGTATGAGATTTTATAAAGCTAGGTGACATATAATTAGCCACTCTTATATGTGAGGTGGAGAGTGGAGAGTGGGGAGTGGGGAGTGGGGAGTGGGGAGTAGGGCTGACAAGTGTAGGTTTTTAATATTTTGCGTTTTGAACGACCCGGGGACGCGGAGACGCAAAGACGCGCTTAAAGATTTCGGAACACAAAAATAAGCTTTTTCAGCTGAATGTAAAATACCTACACCTGTCAGAGCAGGGGGAGCAGCACTTCGACTTCGCTCAGTGAGCAGGGAAAAAATAACAAATACCCAGCCCCCAATCCCCAGTCCCCAACCCCCAGTCCCTTTTACTCAATGGAAATTTGTTGGGGGCCAGTGGCTCTACCGTTATGAGCCTCAGTTGCAAAGAGAGTGTAAGTACTGGAGTTGATTTGTTTATCCAACCAGCTTTTAACAGGATCGTCTGCAAGATTGAGTCGCAGCACTCCAGAGAAGAACCCACCTAGAAATGAGACTGGATGCTGGGTAAACTCTTTGAATATAGGTGACAATTCATCAATGAACATTAAGATTCTCCTAAGTTTGTCGTAAAAATTATAGTTTCTTCATTAATCGTAACTTGTTAGGGATTGGGGATTGGGTGTTTGTTATTTCTTCCCCGCTCACTGAGCGAAGTCGAAGAGCTGCTCCCCCACTCCCAACTCCCCACTCCCAACTCCCCACTCCCAACTCCCCACTCCCAACTCCCAACTCCCCACTCCCAACTCCCCACTCCCAACTCCCCACTCCCAACTCCCAACTCCCCACTCCCAACTCCCCACTCCCAACTCCCCACTCCCAACTCCCAACTCCCCACTCCCCACTCCCAACTCCCCACTCTCACGAAGTTGGCTGCTGTTCGGGGAACATGCACTTATCGGAGTCACAGCCGCTGGGGCCGGCTTCTGTTAATTCTCCTAAATCGTAGCGGCTTAATACTGCACAGAAATCATCTGTTTTTCGTCGTGCTTTTACCTCTTGAGTCAAACGTTCGTATGTTTGCTTATCTATTGGTTCAAAGGGCAAACGTGGAAATGATTGCAAATCATCAAAACGAGCTAAAAGCGCTGCTGAAATGTATCCTTCGTTATTTTGGATAGTTTCATAAATCCGCTGTCCCAGGATTTCTACTTCGTCAGATCGCAACTCTAAAGTGGCAGATGTATTATGAGTGACGTAATGTTGCTGAACTTGAAGCACAAAATCGAATTGGGCTAATACTGAAAACTTAGAAACATCAATTTCATCAGCTCCTGATAAATCAGCCCAAGGCACGGAAACGGGGATTTCTACTAACCATTCACTGACTCTATGATCAAAGGGATCGTTGAGTAAATTTCCCTGTTCATCTTTATCAGATTGAGAAGGAATGACATTATAACCATAGTCAATACAAGCTAAGGCTACTGGGTCATTTCTGCGGAAAGTGATTCGGCGAATAAATCTTTGAGCTTTGGGAGGATGCCACCCTGGACTAGCACCGGTTAATAGTGATTTAGTACCACTAGGTTGAACTGTTGTACAGCGATTTGGTCGTTTGATATGATGGCGATCGCAATAATCCCAAACAACTCGATGTACCGTCTCTCTCCAGAAACTAAGATATTTTTCTTCCTCGCGTTTCAAGGCTAATCCTTGTGCAGTTGCTGGTCTTCCTTCTGACCACCAACGTAACCAGTCAACACCAAAAGCATGAACAAAGAAATCAAATAAACCTGTGAAAGAAACGCCGACAATTGGGTCTAATTCACGGCTATATTGATAACGAGGTTCTAGGAATTTGTGATTTAAAAGTGCTACTACAGATAATGCCCCAGCGGTGAAAGCTTCTTCTTGTTCTTTATAGTTATGTGGGTCAATTTGGTTGAGGTGAACTTCAGATAAATTGCAGTGGAAATTACTACCAATAATTTCTCCGCAAGGATTTAAACCGTAACGAGCCAAACGATGCTCTAGCTCATTATGATCAAGATGAGGATGGTGTTCTTGCAACCACTGTTTCGCTGTTCCTTGGTCATATGCTTGCAAGAAATCAGCTTTTAGTGCTGATGTTGATAGTAAATCACTATTAGCTCTAGCAACAGCTTCGCCAGCCCATTGAATCGCCCCTTCACCGCTGTAATATTGTTTACGGACGGCCTCAATACATTCCTCTAGAGTTGGCTTGCGATGAAAAACTCTAGTATGGTTTGCCATTCTCAAGGCATCACGCTCAGGATCAATTCGCCAGTTGCCGTTTTCGTCCTGCTGCCATAAGTTATCCTTAGCAGTGGACGCTTGTTGATCCTCAGCAATAAACTGACGCATACCCGCACTATTATGTGTCAGATAGCCATCACAATAGAAACAATGTGCTTCTTCGACTTCAATGTCGTAGGTGTGGACATGATCGTAGCTACCCAAACCTTTAACTGTGACTGGGATATCTAGTGAAATATCAGCTTCAGCAATATAACGTTCATAATTGGAATCTATAGAGGGAGAACCCTGAAATCCCATATTTTGCATGTCGCTGTAGGTATAAGCTTCACGCATGATTTCGCCCGGAATGGTGAAACCATCAGCTTTGAGTCCTTGACGCAGTTGTCCTTTGAGCGAGTGAGGTGCAATTAGGGAATTGTAACGGTCTTTAAGTGCTGGAATTGTCAGGTTGTACTTGATTTGCCATTTCTGCTGCTGTGGACGATTAGTGGTGATTCTGCCAGCGATACCCAAACTAGATAAAACAGCACCTACCTGTCTGATAAACGACCGATAAACTGATGTAACCAAATCAGGAGGTTGGTTATTAACAGCACCGTTGCTATCCATTAATCCAGCTAGGTAAGCAGCTCTAATATCTACTGAACCTTGCAAAATAAAACCAGGAATCACCAAAGAAACATTAGGTTGCTGAATATGGCGATGGAAGTACTCAGCTAAGCGAATAGAGGAACAAATAGACTTGGCTGTGTTTTCACCCCTAGTAATGCTATGAGTGGCTGTCAGACCAAATAAACCTAAAGCGGCGTCTATTTTCGCTTGTGTTCTCGCTGTGAGTTCGGTATCTAAACTATTCATCGACCATTCAACACGGCCATAAGGTTTGTTGTGCTTGTTACAACCAAGGGCGATATAGCCATCACCATGAGTTAAGCCAATTAGCCAAGCTATTTCAGGCGTGAATTCAGGAATGGAAAAGGATTTAGCTGTTCGACTTTGTATCGAACCAGATTTAGGAAAATCAACAGGTAGATGAGTGACTTTTCCAGGTAAAATTTGCGTGTTGTGTAAGAGGCGATCGCCTTCAACTAAACTAGCAATAGGCTGCCAGTTGACTGCGCCTTTAGCATCTGCTAAAACAGCTTGTTTGTGATTTAAAGTTGCTCTGGGATAAGTCGCATTAGTTTCAATCTCATAAACATCCTGGTATCCTTGGTCAAATTTATCAACAACTCGCCGGAATCCCAGAGGCGTTTGCACTAAGTCGCCTACCAGGACATCGCAAATGGGAATAAGACCTTTGGAAGTATGAACTAGGGCATCTTCTGGTAAACAACGGCGAATATTACCAGCAACTATGGTGACAGCAGCCTGATCAATTAACAAGCAGCATTCAACAGAGTTTAGTTGTCTACCTATAGCTTTATTAAGGATAGATGCACAATGCTCATAAAGTCCGGGCAATTTCACAGGATTTGCAACTCCGCCAAAACCATTGAGAGTTTCTCCTGCCTGACGGACATCACTGATATCAACTATGACTTCTACAGAATTAGTAAATTGCTCATCAGTAGAGAGTTCTAAGAGGGTTAGATATGATTTCACCCAACCTTCTCGGCTATCTCCAACGTGGATAGTAACCTTGTTACCTTCTATATGAGTTTCAGTATATTCACGACGCAAGTCTTTGGGAGTGCTACCAATTTTGCCCTGCACAGTGATATGCAAAGCATTACGAATAGGAGGCAGTTGGTTAATATACTGCGGTTCTATGATGGCTCCAGTCCCACAGCCCATCATTGCTAAATCCATCATCAACCCGAAAGCACTCCAATCTTCGAGGTTAGTAGAAGTACAGTTATAAGCCCCAGAAAAATTCTTGGGCTTCGCTATCCAGTCTGTCCCACCAACCCATAACCAACGACCACTAGGCAAAGCTTTGAGGTTTTGCTGCATCTGCTTGAGGATGGCAGCCTCTTGTTGGCTTAGCTTACCCAACTCGATTAAACCTTGCAGGGTGCGATCGCATACATCATCCCATGTTTCTCTCAATCCTCCCTCTGTACGGCGGCTGTAAGTTCTAAAAAATACAGGATTAGCAGCAGGGGCTGTTTCAGGAAACTGTGCGCTTTGGCGTTTTCGTTCAAGCTCTCGAACCATAAATCAAGTCTTGTTGCTCGCGGACAAATTATGACTATACGCCAAGTAGATTCAGGATTAAAGATTGTCAAATTGTCCACTTTGCGCTAGCTCTAAAACTGTAGTATTTGCAACATAACTTTATAATGTATAATGTCTCTCACTTAGAAAAAGCTTATACAGCTAGGTTGCAATCCGAACATTGTATCTTCAGAGGGAATAGAGAACGGGCAATAGATACCCTTAGAGGCTGTTTGAAAAGTCAGGTAGTTTGTAAAAAAACTCTCTCAGTGTAAGCTGCGAATAGCAAAATACACAGCACCGAGAGAGCGACATGAGTAAAGCTTACCCCAGTAACCTTACCCGCGC
>JAESGP010000074.1_pt1 | contig 98201 bp, 93 predicted proteins | sample 9269741 | NCBI WGS metagenome assembly JAESGP01 (sample SAMN15720684, study PRJNA650882) | algae metagenome | isolation source: Desmonostoc vinosum HA7617-LM4 and co-occurring heterotrophs from cave wall | place: USA: Waikapalae cave, Hawaii | collected 2011-05-27 | reverse complement strand
GGCCGGCGTGGCGCTGGCCGCGGGCCTGGCCGCCGCGCTGCCGGCCCATGCGGGCCGCAACTGCGAGGCACGTGCGCCCGAGGCCGTCACCGTGCAGCGCGCGATGGACCTGGCCGAGCGCACCGCGCGTGCGCTCGACGCCAGCGGTGCCGAGGTGGTGGTGCTGGCGCGTGCCGGCCAGGATCTCTCGCGCTATCGCCTGGCGTGGAGCCACCTGGGCCTGGCCTACCGCGACGGCGCCGGCCGCTGGCGCGTGGTGCACAAGCTCAACCAGTGCGGCACCGCGCGTGCCGATCTCTACCGCCAGGGCCTGGGCGAGTTCTTCCTCGACGACCTGCACGAGTACCGCGCCGCCTTCGTCGTGCCGACGGCCGAACTCGCCGCCGCGCTCAAGCCGTTGCTGGCCGACAACCAGCGCAGCGCCACGCTGCACGTGCCGGCGTACAACATGCTGGCCTACCCCTGGGCGCAGCGCTACCAGCAGAGCAACCAGTGGGCCATCGAGACGCTGGCGATGGCCGCGGACCGCGAGGCGGTGACGCGCGAGCGCGCCCAGGCCTGGCTCCGGCTCAAGGGCTACGAGCCGACGGTGCTCAAGCTCGGCGCGCTGACGCGGCTGGGTGCGCGCACGACGGCGTCGAACATCGCCTTCGACGACCACCCGAACCACAAGCGCTTCGCCGACCGCATCGAAACCATCACCGTCGATTCGGTCTTCGACTGGCTGCCGCGCGCGGGCCTGGCGCAAGGCGGCGTGCAGGTGGTGCGGTGAGGCCTGCGACGGCGCTGCGCACGGCGGGCGACGGCGACGGTGCGCCGATGCTGTCGCGGCGCCACGCGCTGTGCTGTGGCGCGGCGCTCGTCGCCGGCCTGTTCACCGGGCTGGCCAGCCCCGCCGCGCACGCCGCGCCGCTCACCAACCCCTGCCGAGGCGCCTTGCCGGCGGAGCTGCGCCGTCACCCGCTGCTGCAGGCGGCGCTGGACGGCATCGACCCCACGCGCCTGGTCGACACCCACGCCCACCTGCTGGGCACCGGCGACTCGGGCTCGGGCTGCACCGTGGACCCGCGCATGCAGCAGTGGTGGCACCCCATCGAGTCGCTGCGCCGGCGCGTCATCCTGGGCGCGGCCTGCGTGCCGCGCGACGCCGAGTCGATCGACCGGCGCTACGTGCAGAACCTGCTGGCATTGGCCGAGGAATTCCCGCCGGGCGCGCGGTGGTGGCTCTATGCCTTCGACAGCGCGCACGACGACGCCGGCCGCCCGCAGCCAGCGTGGACCACGTTCCACGTGCCCGACCGCTACGCCGCCGCCATCGCCGCCGCGCACCCGGCGCGCTTCCAGTGGGTGGCCTCGGTGCACCCGTACCGCGCCGATGCGCTGCAGGCGCTGTCCACGGCCTTCGCCGGCGGCGCGGTGGCGCTGAAGTGGCTGCCGAGCGCGATGAACATCGACCTGGCCGATGCCCGCTGCAAGCCGTTCTACGACCTGCTGGCACGGCACCGGCTGCCGTTGGTCGTGCATTGCGGCGAGGAGCAGGCGGTGCCCGGTGCCGGCCGCGACGCCTACGGCAACCCGCTCCTGATGCGCCATCCGCTGGCGCACGGCGTGACGGTCATCGCGGCGCACTGCGCCTCGCTCGGCCACGCGCTCGACACCGACGTGCGCTCGCGCCCGAAGCTCGCCGCCTTTGATCTCTTCGCCCGGCTGATGGACGAACCGGCGTCGCAGGGACTGCTGTTCGGCGACCTGTCGGCGGTGTTCCAGGTCAACCGCAAGCCGGAGGTCTGGCGCACGTTGCTCGAGCGCGCCGATTGGCACGGCCGCCTGCTGCACGGCTCGGACCACCCGCTGCCCGGCGTGATGCCGCTGGTGTCGTGGCGCCGGCTGGTCAAGGCCGGCGTGCTGGACGAAGCCGATGCCGAGCCGCTGCAGCGCATCCGCGAGCACAACCCGCTGCTGGCCGACCTCGCGCTCAAGCGCCGGCTGCGATACCGCGGCATCGTGCTGCCGCCGGCCGTTTTCGAAGGCCGCGCGCTGAAGAGCGCGTCATCGCCGGCCGCTACAGTCGCCACCGCCTGAGAACCCGCGAGGAGCCATCGCACCATGAGCACCACCGCTGCGGCGCACGCCGAGGCGTCCCGCCCGCACGAGCACCCGAACCAGTTCGCGCTGCTCGGCCAGCGCCGCTTCGGCCCGTTCTTCTGGGTGCAGTTCCTGGGCGCGGGCAACGACAACCTGTTCAAGTTCGCCTTCACCGTGATGGTCACCTACCAGTTGCAGGTGGCCTGGCTGCCGCCGTCGCTGGCGGGGCTGGTGATCGGCGCGCTGTTCATCCTGCCCTTCGTGCTGTTCTCGGCCACCAGCGGGCAGCTCGCCGACAAGTACCCCAAGGAGGTGCTGATCCGGCTGGTGAAGAGCCTGGAGATCGCCATCATGGCGCTCGCCGCCTGGGGCTTCGTGGCGGTGAACGTGCCCGTGCTGCTGGCCTGCGTGTTCCTCATGGGCCTGCACTCCACGCTCTTTGGCCCGGTGAAGTTCGCCTACCTGCCGCAGCACCTGAACGAACGTGAGCTCACCGGCGGCAACGGCATGGTCGAGATGGGCACCTTCGTCGCCATCCTGCTCGGGCAGGTGGCCGGCGGGCTGCTGGTGGCGGTGCCGTCGGTGGGGCCTGAGTACGTTGCCTGGGCCTGCATGATCGTCGCCGTGCTCGGCCGCGTGGTGGCGCAGGCCGTGCCGCGCTCGCCGGCCACCGACCCGGGCCTCACGATCAACTGGAACCCGTTCACCGAGACCTGGCGCAACCTGAAACTCGCGCACACGCAGCTGGCGGTGTTTCGGTCGCTGCTGGGCATCAGCTGGATGTGGTTCTTCGGCGCCGTGTTCCTGAGCCTGTTTCTCGCCTTCGCCAAGGACGTGCTGCACGGCAACGAGCAGGTGGCTTCGCTGCTGCTGGTGGTGTTCTCGGTGGGCATCGGCATCGGCGCGCTGATGTGCGAGATGCTGAGCCGGCGCCACGTCGAGATCGGCCTGGTGCCGCTGGGCGCCATCGGCATGAGCGTGTTCTCGATCGACCTGTACTTCGCCGCGCGCGGCCTGCCGAGCGCGGCCAGCATGGGCGTGGCCGAGTTCGTGCGCCAGCCGGCGCACTGGCGCGTGATGGCCGACCTGGGGCTGCTGTCGCTCTTCGCCGGCATCTACAGCGTGCCGATGTACGCGCTGATCCAGATCCGCAGCCAGCCGTCGCACCGGGCGCGCATCATCGCCGCCAACAACATCCTCAACGCGCTGTTCATGATCGTCAGCGCTTTGGGCGTGGGCGTGCTGCTGTCGGCGGGGTTCACCATCCCGCAGGTCTTCCTGGTGACGGGGCTGCTCAACGCGGTGGTGGCGTTCTACATCTTCCTCATCGTGCCCGAGTACCTGCTGCGCTTCGTCGCCTTCGTGCTGACGCGTTGCGTCTACCGGCTGAAGGTGCGCGGCGACGAGCACATCCCGACGCAGGGGCCGGCCATCCTGGTCTGCAACCACGTGAGCTTCGTCGATGCGGTGCTGCTGATGGCGGCCAGCCCGCGGCCCATCCGCTTCGTCATGGACCACCGCATCTTCCGTACGCCGGTGCTCGGCTGGCTGTTCCGCCTGGCCAAGGCCATCCCGATCGCGCCGCAGCGCGACGACCCGCAGGCCTACGCCCGCGCCTTCGAGCAGGCGCAGGCCGTGCTGGCCGACGGCGAGCTGCTCGGCATCTTTCCCGAAGGCGGCATCACGCGCGACGGTTCGCTCGGCGAGTTCAAGGGCGGGGTGATGAAGATCCTGCAGGCCCAGCCGGTGCCGGTGGTGCCGCTGGCGCTGCAGAACCTGTGGGGCAGCTACTTCTCGCGCATCGAGAACGGCCAGGCGATGGTGCGGCCGTTCCGCCGCGGGCTGTTCAGCCGCGTGTCGTTGATCGCCGGCGAGCCCGTGCCGCCGCAGGCGGCCACGCCCGAGCTGTTGCGCGGGCGGGTCGCCGGCCTGCTGGCGGCCTGACGCGCGCGCGGGTCCGCGCGGCGGCCCGCGCCCTTCGGGTGTCGGGCCGCGCTTGCGACTAACGCGGCCCTAACGCTCGGCACCCTATAACCGGCGCCGCGGCGTGGCCGTCGCGCCGGCACCCCGGGCGCACGCTGCACGAAGGAACCTCGCCCATGCGGACCTGGATTGCCTTGGCCGTGCTGATCGGCGCCGTCGCCGATGCCGGCGCCGCCACCTACACCGCGCGCAGCGTCACCCGCACCCTGCCGCCGGCCAGCGACAACACCCAGCAGCGCGCCGCGGCGCAGTCCACGCCGGTGCAGGTGTCGTCGCAGAGCAGTGGCGCGGCCGTGGTCGACGGCGTGCTGGCCAGCGCCAGCGCCGATGCCACGGCGCGCGCCCGCGCCGGCGGGCTGCATCTCGATGCGCGTGCCTCCGGCGCCACCGACATCTCGCCGGACTTCAGTTTCACGAGCTTCGTGGGCGAGGCCCGGGCCAGCGCCAGTTTCCTCGACGACGTGTTCGTCAGTGCCTCCAGCTTGCCCGCGGGCGCGGTCATCAGCGGCTGGGCCGGCTTCCTGGTGCACGGCAGCCTGTCCGGCACGGTCGGCCCCATGGGCGCGGGCACGCCGGCGGATGCGTCGGCCACCGTCAACGCCAGCTGGAACGCCAGCTTGAACGTCAACGCCGAGCAGGCGTTCTCGGGCATGCGCAGCTGCAGCGCGACGCTGGCCTTCCCCGGCCTCGACTGCGCCGGCGATTCCTTCGGCGTCGTCTGGGTGCCGGTGGTGCTGGTCAACGGCCAGAACAACGCCGTCAGCTTCCAGGGCGAGGTCGCGGTGCGCGTGGAGGGCGTGCGGCCGGGGCTCGCGGCCTTTGCACATGCCGACCTCTCGCACACCATCGGCTGGGCCGGCTTGCGCGACCTGCGCAGCGAGACGGGTCAAGCCGTGTCGCTGACGGCGATCAGCGCCTCCACCGGCCTGGACTACCTGGAGGCGCACGTCACCGCGGTGCCGGAGCCCGCCACCGCGTGGACGCTGGCCGCCGGCGCCGTCCTGCTGGGAAGGCTCAGGGCGCGGCGTCGCCACGCGCGCTGAGAGCCAGGCTGGGGCGGGTCGCCCGCGGCCGCTTCGGCACACTCAGCGCAGCGCCGTCGTCCCGGCGGCGGGCTTGCCTTCGCCGGTGTCGAAGTAGACGGTGAGCGCGGTGCTGCTGCCGTGGCCGACGGTGACGGTGCGGCGCTGCACGGCGTCGGCACCGCCGCCGGGGTAGCGCAGCTCCAGCGTGTACTTGCCGGGCGGCAGCTGGGCCAGCAGCCAGGGGCCTTCCATCTGGTGCTCGAGCAGCGCGCGGCCGCGGGCGTCGAGGATGCGCGCCTGCACCGCCGCGAGGTGGGCGCCGGTCTTGGCTGCCGTCTCCACGCGCAGCGTGTACTGCGGGAAGCGTGCGCGCAGCGCGCTCAGTTCTTCGTCGCTGACGCCGCCCGAGGCGTAGCGCACGCCGGCCGGAGACGTGCCTTCCACCACCGCCGCCTGCGCCGGCAGCAGGGCAAGGGTGAGGGCGCACGCAGCGGCCAGGCGGGCGCCTTGGGCGACGAGGGGGGCGATGCGGTTCATGGCGAGCCTCGCGACGGACGTGGTGATTCGCGGCCTGCGGCAGCCGGCGTGCCTGCTGGCGTCGCGCACGGGCGGGCGAACGGTGCGCGTCGGGCGAACTGCGCTACGGCCCGGGGCGCAGTTCGGCCAGCAAGGCCGGCAGTTCGGCCGCCAGTTCGCGCGCCAGGAAGCCGATCGGCCCGATGCGGTCGGCCAGCCGCTGCCCGGCGCGGGCGTGCAGCGCCACGCCCCAGGCGGCTGCCTGCTCCAGCGGCGCACCGCGCGCGGCCAGCCCGGCGATCACGCCGGCCAGCACGTCGCCCGAGCCGGCCGTGCCCAGGCCCGGCACCACGGCGTGGTGCTGCCACAGCCGGCCGTCGGGTGCGGCGATGACCGTGTGCGCGCCCTTGAGCGCGACGTAGGCCGGCAGCCGCTGCGCGGCCTCGGCGGCGCAGTCCACCGGCTCGGCCTGCACCGCCGGCTTGGCGTCGCCTGTCGCGCGCGCCATCTCGCCGGCGTGCGGCGTGATCAGCGGCGGCGGGCAGCCCGGCACGTCCACGTCGGCAGCGGCGATGGCCGCGGCATCCAGCACCACGGGCAGCGCCGGCGCGGCCATGCGCAGCGCGCAGGCCAGGGCCACGGTGGCCGCCTCGTCGAGCATCGCCGGGCCGACGAGTAGCGCGTCGGCGCGTTCCAGCTGGCGCGCCAGCGCCTCGGCCGCACCATCGGCCGCGATGCCGCCTTCTGCCGTCGCGCGCAGGCCGATCACGCGCGCCTCGGGCACCGCCGCGGCGACGCTGGCCGCAGCCTCGGTCACCGTGGCGATGACCACCCGGCCAGCGCCGGCGCGCAGCGCCGCCTCGGCGGCGAGCACCGCGCCGCCGGGCATCTGGGCACTGCCCGCCACCACCAGCAGCGTGCCGCGGTCGGACTTGTCGGCGCGGGCGTGCGGCTGCGGCAGCGGCCAGGCGCGCAGCAGCGTGTCGTCGATGTCGACCGGGTCGTGGCGCTTCATGCAGGGCCTGGAGGCGGTGCGGGCCGCGCTCGGCGTGCTCGGCCCGCTCGGTGCGGTCGCGTCGACGGGCTGGCGGCTCGCATCACCGGCACGTCAGGGCTTGGGCGCCGCCGGCACGTCGGGCGAGCGCGTCACCGTCTCGCCGGCTTCCGTCAGCGGCGAGACGAAGTTGGCCTGGCGCAGCACCATGCCCGGCTTGGGCCTGGCCTCGGCGTCGAAGACGTAGTGCGTGACGCCGCAGTTGGGCACGTCGGCCTCGGCGTCGATGGCCAGGATCTGCGCTTCGCTCATGCCTTCGAGCAGGTAGCGGAAGCAGTTCACCGTGACCTGGTGCGCCACGATCAGCACGCGGCAGCCGGCGTGCTCGCGCGCGATCATCTCGAGCACGCTGCGCAGGCGCAGGATGACGTCGCACCAGCTCTCGCCGCCCGGCGGGCGGAAGTAGAACTTGCCCACGTGCGCGCGCTGCTCGGCAAGCGTCGGGTGCACCTGGCGGATGCCGTGCACGGTGTAGCGGTCGAGGATGCCGAATTCCTTCTCACGCAAGCGCTCGTCGCAGGCCAGCGGCAGGGCGTCTTTGTCCAGCCCGGCGGCGGCGCGCAGCCGCTCCGCGGTGGCGATGGCGCGCACGTAGGGCGAGCACAGCAGCATCTGCGGCTGCTCGTCTTCGGGCAGGCGGCCGAACCAGCGGCCGACGGCGTCGGCCTGGCGCTCGCCCAGGGGCGACAGCGGCACGTCGACGTCGCGCTCGGCGATGTCGATCAGGTGCTCGCCGGCGGCCTCGGCGCGGTCGCGCGCGACGTTGCCCGCGCTCTGCCCATGGCGCACCAGCCACAGCGTGTGCGGCCAGTGCGCGGCGGGGTCGTCGTGGCGGCGGGCGGGCATCGGCGTGCGGGCGGCAAGGGCCGTTCCCAGGCCGTTCGCAGCCGGCGCCGCGCCGAGGCCAGCTCTGCGATGGCGCCGCGTGCGCGCGCCCGCGATGTGCTCAGGCCGTCGGTTTGCGGATGCGGGTGACCTTGCGCGGCGCGGCCGCTGGCGCACCCGTCGAACCGGCATCGCCGGCACCGCTCGCCTCGCCGGCGGCGGCGCGCGCCTCGGCGTCGGCGACGAACGCCGCCGTTGCCGCGTCGGACTGCGCGGCGGCGGCAGCGGGATTCGCCGGCGGCTCTTCGCTGATCACGCGCGAGTACGGCGCCAGGATCTGCACCAGCTGGCCGTAGACCTTCGGGTTGCCGGCCACGACTTCGCGCTGGTAGAGGTAGTCGCTCTCGCCGGTGAAGTTGCCCACCAGGCCGCCGGCCTCGGTGATCATCAGCGAGCCCGCGGCCACGTCCCACGGGTTGAGCCCGGTCTCGAAGAAGCCGTCGTAGTAGCCCGCGGCCACGTAGCAGAGGTCGAGCGCGGCGGCGCCGGGGCGGCGCAGGCCGGCGCAGCTCTGCATCACCTCCTCGAACATCTTCACGTAGCGCTTGAAGTTGTCGCCCTTGCGGAACGGGAAGCCCGTGCCGATGAGCGAATCGCTGATGCGCGTGCGCTTGGAGACGCGCAGCCGGCGGTCGTTGAGGAAGGCGCCGCGGCCCTTGCTGGCGTAGAAGAGGTCGTTGCGCGTGGGGTCGTACACCACCGCCTGCTGAACGGTGCCGCGGTGCGCCAGCGCGATGCTCACCGCGTAGACCGGAAAGCCGTGCAGGAAATTGGTGGTGCCGTCGAGCGGGTCGATGATCCAGACGAACTCGCTCAACCGCGCGCCGTGCTCGCGGCCCGACTCTTCGGCGAGGATGCCGTGGTCGGGGTAGGCGTCGAGCAGGATCTGGATGATGGCCTGCTCGGCCGCGCGGTCGACCTCGGAGACGAAGTCGTTGGGGCCCTTGCTGCCCACCTTGAGCACGTCGAGGTCGAGCGCCGCGCGGTTGATGATGGCCCCTGCTGCGCGCGCCGCCTTGACGGCGATGTTGAGCATGGGATGGATGGCTTGGGACATGGCGGTGGCGGCGCTGCGCGGGGCAGTCGTGGGGGCGGTGGGCTGGCGGAGGGAAAGAGCAGGCGGCGCGCCGACAATGCGGCTGCCGCGCGACGAGCGGCGATTTTAGGTGCCCGCCTTCGATGCCGACCGCCGCGCCCGGCCCTGCGCCTGCCGCCGAACCCACCACCGCCGCCACGCGCTTCGTGCTCGTGGGCACCAGCCACGCCGGCAACGTGGGCGCGGCGGCGCGCGCCATCAAGGTGATGGGGTTCGGCGACCTGGTGCTGGTGGCGCCGCGTTTCGCCGACGTGCTGCAGCACGACGAGACGCGCGCCATGGCCAGCGGCGCCACCGACGTGATCGAGCGCGCCCGCGTCGTCGCCACGCTCGGCGAGGCGCTGGCCGGCGTCACCTGGGCCTGCGCGACGGCGATGACGCCGCGCGACTTCGGCCCGCCGACGTTCGCCCCGCGCGCGCACTTCGCTGCGCTGGCCGGCAGCGGCCACCACGTCGCCTTCGTCTTCGGCCCCGAGCGCACGGGGCTGTCGAACGACGACGTCTACCGCTGCCACGCCTGCCTCTCGATCCCGACGCACCCCGACTACGGCTCGCTCAACCTCGCCCAGGCGGTGCAGCTGATCGCCTACGACTGGCGCCAGGCGCTGGGCGGCTATCACGTGCTGCCGCGCACCGCGCCGCCGCGCCGCGCCGACGATGCCGCGGTGCAGGGCGTGCTGGACCATTGGCGCGACGTGCTGGTGGCGATCGGCTTTCTCGACCCCGCGGCGCCGAAGAAGCTCATGCCGCGGCTGCGCCAGCTGGCCAACCGCGCCGGGCTGACCGATGAAGAGGTGCACATCCTGCGCGGCATCGCCCGCGCCGTGGCCGACGCGCCCCGCCCACGAGGCCCGGCGGGCGACCCCGGCGGCCGCCAGCGCGATTGAACACCGGCCGCTACACTGCCCCGATGCCTGCCCGCCTGCCGTTGTCATGCTGACCCGCCTGCGCGAAGACATCGCCTGCATCCGCGAGCGCGACCCCGCGGCGCGTTCGACGTGGGAGGTGCTGACGTGTTACCCGGGGCTGCACGCGCTGGTGCTGCACCGCCGGGCGCACTGGTTCTGGCGCCGCGGCCTGCGCTGGCTGGCGCGCTTCACCTCGCACATCGGGCGGCTGCTCACCGGCATCGAGATCCATCCCGGCGCCACCATCGGCCGGCGCGTGTTCATCGACCACGGCATGGGCGTCGTCATCGGCGAGACGGCCGAGATCGGCGACGACTGCACCATCTACCAGGGCGTCACGCTCGGCGGCACCTCGCTCACCCGCGGCGCCAAGCGCCACCCGACGCTGGGCCGCGGCGTGATCGTCAGCGCCGGCGCCAAGGTGCTGGGCGGATTCACGGTGGGCGACGGTGCGCGCGTCGGCAGCAACGCCGTGCTGCTGCAGGCCGTGCCGCCGGGCGCCACCGCGGTGGGCATCCCGGCGCGCATCGTGGTCAAGGCCGCCGACGGCCAGCGCGAGCAGCAGGCGCAGAAGATGGGCTTCTCGGCCTACGGCGTGACGCAGGGCGACGACCCGGTGTCGCTGGCGATGAAAGGCCTGATCGACAACGCCGCCGGCCACGAGCACCAGATCGCGCTGCTCTGGCAGGCGATCGAGAAGCTCTCGGTGCGCGCGCGCGAACTGCCTGCCGCCGACTGCGTGCCAGACGACGCCCGCACCACCGAGTGTTTCGACGCCGAAGGCCTGAGCCGCCTGGTGAAGTAGGCGCTAGGCGCTGCGCGGCGGCCGCTGCGCCGACTTGGGCCTGAACGCCTTGCACACCGCCGGATCGGTCTCGATGTAGGGTCCGCCGATCAGGTCGATGCAGTAGGGCACCGCGGCGAAGATGCCGTGCACGCCGCGCTCGGGCAGGCCCTGCAGCGTCTCGGCGATGGCCTTGGGCTGGCCCGGCAAGTTGATCACCAGCGCACCGCCGCGGATCACCGCCACCTGGCGCGACAGGATCGCCGTCGGCACGAAGGCCAGCGAGATCTGGCGCATCTGCTCGCCGAAGCCCGGCATCACCTTGTGCGCGACCGCGAGCGTCGCCTCGGGCGTCACGTCGCGCGGCGCCGGGCCGGTGCCGCCGGTGGTCAGCACGAGGTGGCAGGCCGCGTCGTCGACCAGCGCGATCAGCGTGGCGCTGATCGTGTCCTGCTCGTCGGGGATCAGCCGCTCCACCCACTCGATGGGGTTCTGCACCGCGCGGCCCAGCCAATCCTTCAGCGCCGGGATGCCCTGGTCGGCATAGATGCCGCCCGAGGCGCGGTCGCTGATCGAGACGACGCCGATGCGCACGGTGTCGAGTCCGGTGTTCATGCTCACAGCTGCGGCTTGATGAACTGGAACAGCTCGCGGAAGCTCTTCGGCTGACGCGCCTCGGGCGCCAGGCCGGCGGCGTCGCGGCGCGCGGCGCGCACCAGGCTCCTCAGCTGCTGCACGTCGGTTGCGGGGTGATCCGCGAGCCAGCGTTCGAGCGCCGCGTCGTCGGCGATCAGCTCGGCGCGCCAGCGCTCGGCCTCGTGCAGGGCCAGCGCGCTCTGCGCGCTGCCCAGCGTGGCGGCGGCCACGGCTTCCCTCAGCGCGTCGGCGTCGGCGCTGCGCATGAGCTTGCCGATGTACTGCATCTGGCGCCGCTTGCCTTCGTGGCTCTTCGTGCGGCGGTGTTCGTCGATGGCGTCGCGCAGGGCGTCGGGCATGTCGATCGCGGCCAGGCGGTCCTCGGGCAGCGCGGCGAGCGCCTGGCCCAGCGACTGCAGCTCGTGCGACTGCTGCTTGAGCTGCGTCTTGCTCGGCCTGGCGTCGCTGGCACCCTCTTCGCCGGGCGCGGCTTCGCCGTAGTGGACGTCGATGCCGCGGTGCGGTGCGGCGCGTCGGGCCATGGGTGGTGGTGCACAGGTGCCGTGTGAGGGGGGCCGTATCATAGGTGCGCACCTTGTCCACCCCCACGAAGAACACGAGCAGATGCGCGCTTCCAGCGACGACAGCGGCTTCGCCTACCGGCGCGAGCAGTTCCAGCAGATCGTCGAGGACACGCTCGCGCTGGCCCGGAAACTCGGCGCCAGCGACGCCGGTGCCGAAGTCTCCGAAGGCATGGGCCTGTCGGTGTCGGTGCGCTTGGGCGAGCTCGAGAACGTCGAGCGCAACCGGGACAAGAGCCTCGGCGTCAGCGTCTACATCGGCCAGCGGCGCGGCAACGCGAGCACGTCCGACTTCTCGGCCGCGGCACTGAAGCAGACGGTGCAGGCGGCCTACGACATCGCGCGCTTCACCGCCGAGGATCCGGCCGCCGGCCTGCCCGAGGCCGACGACCTGGCCGGCGCCGACGAAGCCGCGCGCGACCTCGACCTGTTCCACCCCTGGGCCATCGACGCCGCGGCCGCGGCCGAGCTGGCGCGCCGCTGCGAGCAGGCCGCGCTGTCGGTCGACCGGCGCATCACCAACTCCGAAGGCGCCGGCGTCTCGGCGCAGCAGGCGCACTTCTGGGCCGGCAACACGCGCGGCTTCCGCGGCGGTTATGCCAGCTCGCGCCACTACCTGTCGGTCTCGCCCATCGCCGGCAAGGGACGCGACATGCAGCGCGACGGCTGGTACAGCAGCATGCGCGACGCCGCCGAGCTGGCCGGCCCCGAGGCCGTGGGCCGCTACGCCGCGCATCGCGCGCTGGCGCGGCTGAAGTCGCGCCGCGTGGCCACCGCCGAGGTGCCGGTGCTGTTCGAGGCCCCGGTGGCCGCCGGCCTGCTGGGCGCCTTCGTCCAGGCGACGTCGGGCGGCGCGCTCTACCGCAAGACCACCTTCCTCGTCGACAGCCTGGGCGAGCGCGTGCTGGCCGATCACGTCGACATCGACGAGGACCCGCACCGCCCCAAGGGCAAGGGCAGTGCACCGTTCGACGACGAAGGCGTGCGCACGCGCGCGCGCCGCGTCGTGGACGGCGGCGTCGTCCAGGGCTACTTCCTCTCCAGCTACTCGGCGCGCAAGCTCGGCATGCGCACCACCGGCCACGCCGGTGGCGCGCAGAACCTGGCGTTGACGAGCCGCCGCACGCAGCCCGGCGACGACCTCGACGCCATGCTGCGCAAGCTGGGCCGCGGCTTCTTCGTCACCGAGCTGATGGGGCAGGGCGTCAACTTCGTCACCGGCGACTACTCGCGCGGCGCCGCGGGCTTCTGGGTCGAGGGCGGGCGCATCGTGCACCCGGTGCACGAGGTCACCATCGCCGGCAACCTCAAGCAGATGTTCCAGGACATCGTCGCGGTGGGTGCCGACGTGTACGCGCAGGGCAGCAAGGCCATCGGCTCGGTGCTCGTCTCGCGCATGAAGCTCGCGGGCGGCTGAAGCCGCGCGGCTTGGCGCGGCGTCACGCCGCGTTCTCACGCGACCGGGGCCGATCAGCTGCCGGGTCCGCTTTGCATGGCGTCGATCGGCAGCGTCGGCGGCGCGTCGTGTCTCACGCGCGCCCCGTGCTTACCCTGATTTCAACGTTTGTTCAGCTTCGTTGCAGACACTGCGGGCGCGATCGATTCACGCGGTGCGGCGTGCCGCACCGCTGAACGGGAAAACCCCCTCGATCGGCGCCGGAGCCCATCCCTAGAATTTTGTGCGCGTGGTTTTGTCCGGTTCCACCAGTTCCCCTTTTCGTCACTCCACAGGAGATCACCTCATGGAACGTCGTTCCTTCGTTCGTGGTGCCGGCTTGGCTGGCGTGCTCGCCGCCGGTGTCGCACCGGCCGTGCATGCCCAGGCGGCCTTGCGCTGGCGCCTGACCTCGGCCTTCCCCAAGAGCCTGGACACCATCTACGGTGCGGCCGAGACCTTCGCGCGCAAGGTGCGCGACATGAGCGGCGGCAAGTTCGAGATCTCGGTGCACGCCGCCGGTGAACTGGTGCCGATGCCCGGCCTGGTGGACGCGGTGCAGAACGGCACGGTCGAGATGGGCCACACCGCGCCTTACTACTACTTCGGCAAGAACGACGCCTTCGCGCTGGGCTGCGCCATCCCCTTCGGCCTGAACAGCCGCCAGATGACCGCCTGGCAGTACGACGGCAACGGCCTGAAGCTGATGCGCGAGTTCTATGCGAACTACGGTTTCATCAGCTTCCCGATGGGCAACACCGGCGCGCAGATGGGCGGCTGGTACCGCAAGGAGATCAAGACCGTCGCCGACATGAAGGGCCTGAAGTTCCGCGTCGGCGGCTTCGCCGGCAAGGTCACCTCGCGCCTTGGCACCGTGTCGCAGAACATCCCCGGCGGCGAGATCTACCAGGCGCTGGAGAAGGGCACGATCGACGCGGCCGAGTGGGTGGGCCCGTACGATGACCTGAAGCTCGGCTTCAACAAGGTGGCGCCGATCTACCACTACCCCGGCTGGTGGGAAGGCGGCCCGCAGCTCGACCTGTACGTCAACCAGAAGGCCTACGACACGCTGAGCGCCGAGCAGAAGGCCATCGTCGAGAGCGCCGCGGCCTACGCGCACACCGAGATGCAGGCCAAGTACGACGCCCGCAACCCGAACGCGCTCAAGCAGCTGGTGGCCGGCGGCTCGCGCCTCGTGGCCTTCCCGAAGCCCGTGCTCGACGCGGCGTTCAAGGAAGCGATGGCGCTGTACAGCGAGATCAGCTCGAGCAACCCCGCGTTCAAGAAGATCTACGACGACTACAGCAACTTCCGCCGCGAAGCCAACCTGTGGTTCCGCTTCACCGAGGCGCGCTTCGACAGCTACATGCAGTCGGTCAAGCTCTGATCGCGCGTGTGCCCGGGCCGCAGGCCGGCCCGGGACGCTGCCTCGCACCGAGCCCCGCTGTCGCGGGGCTTTTTCTTTGGTGCTTCGGCCTCGAACGCTCGCGATCTCGGGCGGCAGCCGGTCTCCGAGGTGGACCTGCGCTGACGCGTCGCCTCGGCCTGACCGGCGATGCAGCCGGTCGAAAAGGAAAAGCCCGCTTGCGCGGGCTCGTTCCGGTGCGCGACGGCTCGGCGCCGCGTGCACGGCACCGAGCCCCGCGTGCAGCTACTGCTTGGGCTTGGCGTCGCGCTTGATCGCGTCCTGCAGCGCCTTGAGCGGGTCGTTGTCGTCGGTGGCCGACGACGTGCCTTCATCCGCGCCGCTGGCCGCGCCGCCGGGTGCCGATGCGGCGCCTTCCTCGGCGGCCGCCGGTTCCTCGGCCGCCGGCTCGGGCAGGCCCATGCTCTCGAGCGCCTTGTCGGCGTCGATCGTCGGGCCCTTGGAGATGCCGCCGGTCACCAGGCCGGGGTTCATCACGATGACGGCCACCATGATCAGCTGCAGCACGATGAACGCGATCGAGCCCTTGTAGATCTGCGCCGTCGTCACGGCGGGGATCGTGGCGCCGGTGATGCGGTCCTTGTAGTCCTTCTTCGCCGCCACGCTGCGCAGGTAGAAGAGCGCGAAGCCGAAGGGCGGCGTCAGGAACGAGGTCTGCAGGTTCATCGCCAGGATGACGCCGAACCACACCAGGTCGATGCCCATCTTCTCGGCCACCGGCGCGAGGATGGGCACGACGATGAAGGCGATCTCGAAGAAGTCGATGAACATGCCCAGCACGAAGACCAGCAGGTTCACGACGATGAGGAAGCCGATCACGCCGCCGGGCAGCTTGTCGAACAGGTGCTCCACCCAGATGTGGCCGTCGGCCGCGTTGAACGTGAAGCTGAAGACGGTGGAGCCGATCAGGATGAACAGCACGAACACCGACAGCTTGGCCGTGCTGTCCAGCGCCTGGCGCAACATGGCGTAGTTCAGGCGCCGGCGTGCCAGCGACATGATCAGCGCGCCCACGGCACCCATCGCGCCGCCTTCGGTGGGCGTGGCCACGCCCAGGAAGATGGTGCCCAGCACCAGGAAGATCAGCACCAGCGGCGGGATGAGCACGAAGGTGACCTGCTCGGCCAGGCGCGACAGCAGGCCGAAGCGCAGCACGCGGTTGGCCAGCGCCAGCGCCAGCGCCAGGAACGACGCCACCGTCATCGACAGGATCAGCACCTCGTCGCCGGGGGCGGGCAGGCTGCGCTCGATCATCGGGTTGATGACCGACTCGTGCACCTGCGACCAGGCCCAGCCGGCGGCGGCGCACACCGCGAACAGCACGAGCAGCGAGCGGTGGCCGCTGGCGCCATTCCCTTCGCGGTAGATGCGCGCCTCGGCCGGCAGCGCCGGCACCCACGCCGGGCGGAAGATCGCCACGCCCATGATGAACAGCAGGTACAGGCCGACGAGCATCAGGCCCGGCAGCAGCGCACCGGCGTACATGTCGCCGACGCTGCGGCCCAGCTGGTCGGCCAGCACGATCAGCACCAGGCTCGGCGGGATGGCCTGCGCCAGCGTGCCGCTCGCGGTGATGGTGCCGGTCGCGATGGTGCGGTTGTAGCCGTAGCGCAGCATGATGGGCAGCGAGATCAGGCCCATGCTGATCACCGCCGCGGCCACCACGCCGGTGGTGGCGGCGAGCAGCGCGCCCACCAGCACCACGGCCACCGCGAGGCCGCCGCGCAGCGGGCCGAACACCTGGCCGACGGTCTCGAGCAGATCCTCGGCCATGCCCGAGCGTTCGAGCAGGATCCCCATGAAGGTGAAGAACGGGATCGCCAGCAGGGTGTCGTTCTGCATGATGCCCAGCACGCGCAGCGGCAGCGCCTGGAACATGTTCAGCGGGAAGAGCCCGGCCTCCATGCCGATGAAGCCGAACAGCAGGCCCGTGGCCGCCAGGCCGAACGCAACCGGGATGCCGCTGAGCAGGAAGAACAGCAGCCCCGCGAACATCAGCGGGACGAAGTTCTGGGCGATGAACGCGGTCATGGTGCCTTCCCTTCACCGTTGGCCGCGGCGGCATTGGCCTTGGCCTCGAGCTCCTCGCGCAGCAGCTCTTCTTCGGTCTTCTCGTGCAGTTCGGTGAACGGTTCGCTCGCGTGGCCCGTGAGGAAGGCGAAGCGCTTGATGAGTTCGCTGGCGCACTGCAGCACCAGCAGCGAGAAGCCCACCGGAATCAGCAGGATCACCGGCCAGCGGATCAGTCCGCCGGCGTTCTGGCTCATCTCGCCCGAGACGTAGGCCCGTTCGAACACCGGCCACGACAGCTGGATCAGGATGATCGACAGCGGGATGGTGAACACCAGCATGCCGACGATGTCGATGATGGTGTTGGTGCGCTTGCTGAGCTTGCCCGAGACGAAGTCGATGCGCACGTGGCCGTTGCGCAGGAAGACGTAGCCCGCGCCGAGCATGAACACGGCCGCGAACAGGTACCACTGGATCTCGAGGTAGGCGTTCGAGCCGATGTCGAAGGCCTTGCGCATGATGGCGTTGCCGGCGCTGATGAGCACCGCCGCCAGCACCAGCCAGCCGATGCCGCGGCCGACGAATTCGTTGATGCCGTCGATGGCTTTCGACAGGCGCAGCAGCGCGTTCACGTGGGACCTTCCTCCATCGCTCGCGCCTGGGCCCGGCGCAACGCGCCACTGTAGGCCAGCCACACTGAACGGTGGCTGAAACGACGTGCGGCGAAGGCTCCGGGTGATCCCGGAGCGGTCCCTGAAGGCGCGGTCAGCCGCCCTGCTGCGTGGCGGCGACGAAGAGGCGCGTCGAGCGCGCGCCCGAACGGCAGAAGGCGAGGATGGGCCGCGGCAGTTCGGCCAGCAGCCGGCCCATGGCTTCGATCTCTTCCGGCGACTGCCAGGCGCCGTCCACCGGCAGGTGGCGGTACTCGAGGCCCGCCGCACGCGCCGCCGCTTCCACGTCGGCGCTGCTCGGCTGGTCGGGGCCGTGCTCGAAGTCGGGGCGGTTGTTGATCACGCTCCTGAAGCCCGCGGCGGCCGCTTCGGCCATCGCGGCAGGGCCCAGCTGGGGCGAGACGCAGAAGTCGGGCGCCACCTGGCGCACCTGCGATAGATCGGGCAGCGAACTCATGGCGCTACTGTGCCAGAGCCTGCTTGACGGCCGCCGACACCAGCGCCATCTCGGCCTGTCCACCCAGCCGCGCCTTGGCCGCGGCCATCACCCGGCCCATGTCGCCGGGGCCGAGCTTCTGGCCCGCGCCCAGCTCGGCCACCAGCGCGCGCACCGCGGCATCGACCTCGTTGCGGCTCATGCGCTGCGGCAGGTAGGCTTCGAGCACCTTGGCTTCGGCGGCCTCCTTGTCGGCCAGGTCCTGCCGGCCGCCCTGCACGAAGGCGGCGATCGAGTCCTTGCGCTGCTTGATCAGCTTGTCGACGATGGCCACCACGGCGGCGTCGTCGAGCGTGATGCGCTCGTCCACCTCGCGCTGCTTGATGGCCGCCAGCAGCAGCCGGATCGTGCCCAGGCGCTCGGCTTCCTTGGCGCGCATGGCGGCCTTCATGTCCTCGGCGATGCGATCCTTCAGCGTCGTGCTCATCGGGGGTGGCTCCTTGCAAAAACGACGAAAGCCCGCTGCGGCGTCCCGCGCGGGCTTCGGGGTATCGGACACCAGCGCTGCGGGCCGCGTGGGGCCCGCGGGCTCAGGGCTTCAGTACAGCTTCTTGGGCAGCTGCATGCTGCGCACGCGCTTGAAGTGGCGCTTCACCGCGGCGGCCTTCTTGCGCTTGCGCTCGGCCGTGGGCTTCTCGTAGAACTCGCGCGCGCGCAGTTCCGTCAGCAGGCCGATCTTCTCGATGGTGCGCTTGAAGCGGCGCAGGGCGACGTCGAAGGGCTCGTTTTCTTTGACGCGGATCGTGGTCATGGGGTCCTGGGGTGTGGCGCTCGGTGTCCGCGCGGGCCGACATTCCGGAATCGGCTCGCAGGATCGACACGCTGGGGGTTTGCCAGCAAAGCCCGCGATTATAGGACGAGAAACTGCGGCGCAAGCGGTTCGGCCACGGCCACGGCCACGGCCTCGGATGCGGCTACGGATGCGGCTACGGATGCGGCCGCGCGGGCGCGCAGCACGTCGCCCACCAGCACGATGGCCGGGCTGCCGAGCGCGTGCCGCGCCGCTGCGGCGGCCAGCTCGCCCAGCACGGTGTCGCAGTGGCGCTCGGCCGGGGTGCCGGCGTGCTGGACGATGGCCGCCGGCGTGCTGTGGGCCAGCCACGGCGCCAGGCCGGCCTGCACGGCCTCGAGCCGCGCCATGCCCATGTAGACGACCAGCGTCAGACCCTGGGCCGCGGCGCGGCCGATGCTCGCCCAGTCGGGACCGCTGCCGCCGTCGCGGGCGTGCGCCGTGACCAGCATCACGCCGTGGGCGTGGTCGCGGTGCGTCCACGGCACGCCCAGCGCCGTGGCGGCGGCCAGGCCGGCGGTGATGCCGTTGACCACCTCGACCGTGATGCCGTGGCGGCGCAGGGCCTCGGCTTCTTCGCCGCCGCGGCCGAAGACCAGCGGGTCGCCGCCCTTGAGCCGCACCACCTGCTCGCCGGCCAGCGCCTCGGCCACCATCAGGCGTTCGATGAAGGCCTGCGGCGTGCTGCGGCAGCCGCCGCGCTTGCCCACGTGCAGCACGCGCGGCGGGTTCCGCCGCCGGCCGCGAAGCGCCAACGCCAGCACGGCGTCGGAGACGAGGTCGTCGACGAGCAGCACCGTGGCGCGGCGCAGCGTGCGCAGGGCCTTGATCGTCAGCAGGTCGGGGTCGCCGGGGCCGGCGCCGACGAGGGCGCACCAGGGCCGGGCGGGTGGGAGCGTCATGGCGGCGGGTCGGATTCAAGCGCTGCACTGCGCGGGCCGTGCCGGCGTGGCGGTCGTGCGCGCGTCGCGGTCCAGCACGGCCAGCGCCGCGACGATCAGCTCGATCTGCCGTGCCAGCGGCGCCGGCATGGGCTGCGCGCCGGCCAGCACCGCCCGTACATGGCGCGCCGTGGCGCCGGCGTCGGCCGCTTCGTCGCGCGACGGCAGCGGTGGCAGCTCGGCCAGCACGCCGTCCTGCGCTGCGCAGCTCAGCTCGGGCCGACGCACGCCGCCGACCAGCGTGTCGATGCGCGGCAGGCGCCGCGGGTCGGCCACCGGTTCGCCCTCGGTGCCGCGCAGCAGCATCGCGTGGGCACCGTCGCGCTCGGCCCAGGTGGCCATGAGGTCGCCGAACTCGGGGTGCGTGTGGTTCACGAGCCGCAGCGCCGGCGCGCCGTGCACCGGGGCCAGCATCTTGGCGACGGTGTGGCCGGGGCCGCGCAGGCCGATCGACCGGCGCAGGGCCAGCAGGTCGGCCAGCGGCGCGCACAGCAGAGCGATGGGCACGAAGGCCGGCTCGCCCCGCGCCCAGGCGAGCGACACGTCGGCGGCCGTGGCCGCCAGCGGCAGGCCCATCGCCTGCAGCACCTGGGCGCTGGTGATCCGGCCGGGATCGTCGGGCGTGCCGTGCACCAGCACCGGCACGCCGGCGCGCGCCAGGGCCAGCGCCAGCAGTGGCGTCAGGTTGGGCAGCCGGCGCGCGCCGTTGTACGAGGGCAGCACGACCACGGGCGCGGGGGCGGGCAGGATGAGGCAGCGGGCGTGCACGGCGTCCAGGAAGCCGGCGATCTCGTCCACCGTCTCGCCCTTCATGCGCATCGCCATGACGAACGCGCCGCGCTCGGCTTCGCTGCAGCGGCGGTCGAGCACCGCGGCCATCACCTCGCGGGCGTCGTCGCGCGACAGCGCACGCGCACCGGCGGCGCCGCGGCCGATGTCCTTGAGGAAGCGGGCGATGGAACTCATGGCGCGGTGGCGGCGGGCTCGGCGGCGGTCGCGGTGGCTGCGGGTGCGGGTGCGTCTGCCTGTGCCGCTGCGGGCGCCGGACCGGATGCGGTTGACGGCTGCGTGGTGGTCACCGGGGGCGTGGCCGCCAGCCGTTGCAGCTCGGGCAGGCAGGCGCCGCATTGTGTGCCGCAGCGCAGCCGGGCCTGCAGCGTGGCCAGGCGTTCGCCCGCGGTGCCGGCCGTGGCCGCGAGCACGCTGGCGATGCGGGCCTCGTCGACGCCCAGGCAGGTGCACACCTGGCGCGGACGCGGCAGCGCAGCAGCGGCGTCGGCGCCGCGGGGCAGCAGCAGCCGGCCCAGCGTGGCCGGCTGCAGCGGCGTCTCCTGCTGCAGCAGCGACGCCAGCCGCGCTTCGGCGCCGGTGTCGCCGGCCAGCAGCACGGCGTCGAGCCGCAGCGCGCCTTCGGCGTCGCGCCTTGCGCGCAGGCTGCGCCGCTGGCCGCGCCGGGCGTCGCTGTAGTGCAGCGTGTCGGCGTCGGCCAGCCCGAACAGCGCCGCGATCCGGTCAACGACCGCCGGCGCCGGCGCTGCAGCCAGCGCGGCGCGGAACAGCAGGCCATGGCGATCGCGGCCGAAGGGCACGCAGCTGGCGTAGCCGAAGTCGGCGAACCGCGCGCGCAGCGCCGGCTGCAGGTCGAGCGCCTGCGCCTCGTCGTCGCACCAGCGCAGCGCCACCAGGCGCCAGGGCAGCGCCGCCGGCGTGATGCGCACGGCGGCGTGCTTGAGCTCGGGTTGCGCCGACCGCGGGCACAGCGCCGGCGAGGTGAGCGTGTTGACGCCGTGCGCCGCAGTGCCCCCGGCCACGAACTCCTCGCCCCAGTGCATGGCGACGAACGCGTGCGCCGGTGCCACGCTGCTGCTGGCAGAAGCCGGCAGCACGACCGCCCCGCGGCGCGACGCCACCTCGACGAGATCGCCTTCGGCCAGGCGCAGCCGCGCCATGTCCTGCGGGTGCAGCTCCACCACCGGCTCGCTGGCGTGGCCGAAGAGCCGCGGCACCAGGCCCGTGCGGCTGGCGCCGTGCCACTGGTCGCGCAGCCGGCCGGTGTTGAGCGCGAAGGGGTGACGCGCGTCGCGCGGCTCGGCCACCGGCACGTACGGCAGGTCGGCGAAGCGGGCCTTGCCGTCGGGCGTGGCGAAGACGCCGTCGGTGTAGAGCCGCGCCTGGCCGGTGGCCGCGCCGCTGGGGAACGGCCACTGCTGCGGGCCTGCGGCGTCGAGGTGCGCCCAGTCGAGCCCCGTGATGTCGAGGTCGCGGCCCTGCGTGCAGGCGCGATGCTCGTTCCACACCGCTTCGGCGTCGGCGTAGTCGAAGACCGATGGGCGGCCGGGGCGCAGCCGGTGCTCGAGCCGGCGCGCGACGTCGGCGGCGATCGCCCAGTCGGCGCGCGCCTGCCCCGGCGGTGGCACGGCCTGGCGCACGCGGCTGATGCGGCGCTCGCTGTTGGTGACCGTGCCGTCCTTCTCGGCCCAGCTCGCCGCCGGCAGCAGCAGGTGCGCGTAGGCCGCGGTGGCCGTGCCCGCGAAGGCCTCGTGCAGCACGACGAACGGGCAGCGTTCGAGGGCGCGCCGCACCGTCGCCTGGTCGGGCAGCGACTGCGCGGGGTTGGTGCAGGCGATCCACAGCACCTGGATCTCGCCGTCGGCCGCGGCCTGGAACAGCTCCACCGCGGTCTTGCCGCGACCGGCCGCCACCGCATCCACGCCCCACAGCCGCGCGACCTCGGCGCGGTGCGCCGGGTCGGCGGCCTCGCGGTGGCCGGGCAGCAGGTTGGCCAGGCCGCCCACCTCGCGCCCGCCCATGGCGTTGGGCTGGCCGGTCAGCGAGAACGGCCCGGCACCGGGTCGGCCGATGTGGCCGGTGGCCAGGTGCAGGTGCACGAGCGCGGCGTTCTTGGCCGTGCCGTTGGCGCTCTGGTTCAGGCCCTGGCAGTAGAGCGACAACGTCGCCGGCGACGTGGCGAACCAGCGCGCCGCCTGCACGATGTCGGCCTCGGCCAGGCCGGTGATGCGCGCCGCCTCGCGCGGCGTGGTCTCGCGCACACGGTCGCGCAGCGCGTCGAAACCGCGGGTGTGGCGGGCGATGTAGGCGGTGTCGACCAGCCCCTCCCACAGCATCACGTTGAGCATGCCGTGGAACAGCGCCACGTCGGTGCCGGGCAGCAGCGCCAGGTGCAGGTCGGCCTGCGCCGCGGTCTCGGTGCGGCGCGGGTCGACGACGATCAGCTTGAGCGCCGGGTTGGCGCGGCGCGCGTCCTCCACCCGGCGCCACAGCACCGGGTGCGCCCACGCCGCGTTGCTGCCGGCGACGAACAGGCAGTGCGCGTGCGCGATGTCGTCGTAACACGCCGGCGGTGCGTCGGCGCCGAGCGTGGCCTTGTAGCCGGCCACGGCGCTGCTCATGCACAGGCGCGAGTTGGTGTCGAGGTGCGGCGTGCCGATCAGTCCCTTGGCCAGCTTGTTGAAGACGGCGTAGTCCTCGGTGAGCAGCTGGCCGGAGAGGTAGAAGCCCACCGCCTCGGGGCCGTGCGACCGCACGGTGGCAGCGATGCGCTCGGCGGCATGATCCAGCGCCTCGTCCCAGCCGACCTCGCGGCCGTCGAGCCGCGGTGCGTGCAGCCGCCGGTGCAGCGTGATCGCCGGCGTGGCGCTCAGGTGCAGCGCCTGTCCCTTGCTGCACAGGCGGCCGCGGTTGGCCGGGTGATCGGGGTCGCCGCGCACGCCGGTGACGTGGCGGTCGTCGTGCTCGACGATCACGCCGCAGCCGACGCCGCAGTAGGGACAGGTGGTGCGGGTCTCGTTCACGGGCCGTTCAAGGGCCTGGTGCGGGCTCGGCGTCGCGCCCGCGCGTGGCGAGCTCATGGGCGTCGAGGAAGACCTCGCCGTCGCGCACGTCGACCGCGAAGCGCGCCGTGCAGCCGGCGTCGGGCTCGCGCGCCTGGCCGCTGTCGAGCGCGATGGTCCAGTTGTGCAGCGGGCAGGCCACGCTGCCGCCGAAGACGATGCCCTGCGACAGCGGCCCGCCCTTGTGCGGGCAGCGGTCGAGCAGCGCGAAGACGCGGTCGTCGCCGGTGCGGAACAGCGCCACGTCGATGGCGCCCGGCCGTGCCAGGCGGCGCGCACCGCGCACGGGGATGTCGTCGACGCGGCACACGCGCGTCCAGGCCGGGGCTTCGCGGCTCATCGTGGCACCTCCGCGCCCGCGGGCTCGGCATCCATGGTGAGCGGCGTGAACTGGCGCAGGTCCACCTGCGCGGCCTCCGCCGCGAACCACGGGTCGGGCTCGCCGTCGAGCGCGAACTGCAGCCGCTGCCACAGGGCGTTCCGGCCCTCCAGGTCGTCGACCACACGCTGCTTCACGTACGCCAGGCCGACGCGCGCCACGAAGTGCACCGTGCGTTCCAGGTACCAGCCTTCTTCGCGGTACAGCTGCAGGAAGGCGCCGCTGACCGCCAGCACCTCGTCGGCCGTCTTCACCTTCACCAGCAGCTGCGCCACCTCGGTCCGGATGCCGCCGTTGCCGGCGACGTGGATCTCCCAGCCCGAGTCGACGCCGATCACGCCCACGTCCTTGATGCCCGCCTCGGCGCAGTTGCGCGGGCAGCCGCTCACCGCGAGCTTCACCTTGTGCGGCGCGGCCATGCGCCAGAGCGCGCGTTCGAGCGCCTTGCCCATGGCGGTCGAGTCCTGCGTGCCGAAGCGGCACCACTCGCTGCCGACGCAGGTCTTCACCGTGCGCAGCGCCTTGGCGTAGGCGTGGCCGCTGGGCATGCCGATGTCGCGCCACACGCCGGCCAGGTCTTCCTTCTTCACGCCCAGCAGGTCGATGCGCTGGCCGCCGGTGACCTTCACCGTCGGGATGCGGTACTTGTCCACCGCGTCGGCGATGCGCCGCAGCTCGGCGGCGCTGGTCTCGCCGCCCCACATGCGCGGCACCACCGAGTACGTGCCGTCCTTCTGGATGTTGGCGTGGCTGCGCTCGTTGATGAAGCGGCTCTGCGGATCGTCGCGCGCGCGCTTGGGCCAGGTGCTGATCAGGTAGTAGTTCAGCGCCGGGCGGCAAGTGGCGCAGCCGTCGGACGTGCGCCAGCCGAGCGTGCGCATCACGTCGGGCATGGTCAGCAGTTCCTGCTCGCGGATGGCGCGGCGCACCTCGGCGTGGCCGGCGTCGGTGCAGCCGCACACCGCCTTCGGGCCGGTCTTGGCCACGGCCTGCTCGCCCACCGCGGCGACCAGCAGCTGTTCGACGAGCCCGGTGCACGAGCCGCACGAGGCGCTGGCCTTGGTGTGGCGGCGCACGGCATCCAGCGTGGTGAGGCCCTTGTCGCGGATGGCGCGGCAGATGGTGCCCTTGGTCACGCCGTTGCAGCCGCAGACCTCCTCGCCGTCCTGCAGCGCCAGGGCGCCGCCGTCGGGCCGGTCGTCGCCGGCGCTGGCGTGCTGCTCGCCGAACACCAGCCGGTCGCGCATCGCCTGGATCGAGCGGCCTTCGCGCAGCAGGCGGAAGTACCAGCCGCCGTCGGCGGTGTCGCCGTAGAGGCAGGCGCCGACGAGCTTGTCGTCCTTGACGACGAGCTTCTTGTACACGCCGCCGATCGGGTCGCTGAGCACGATCTCCTCGTAGCCCTGTTCGGCCGGCCCGCCGCCGAACTCGCCGGCGCTGAAGACGTCGATGCCCGTCACCTTGAGCTGCGTGCTCGTGCGGCTGCCGGTGTAGCGGCCGATGCCCAGCTGCGCCAGGTGCGTCGCGCAGACCTTGCCCTGCTCGAACAGCGGCGCCACCAGGCCGTAGGCCACGCCGCGGTGCGCGACGCACTCGCCGACCGCGTAGATGCGCGGGTCGGTGATCGTCTGCAGTGTGTCGTGCGCGACGATGCCGCGCGCGCAATGCAGGCCGGCGGATTCGGCGAGCGCGGTGTTGGGGCGGATGCCGGCGGCGACCACCACCAGGTCGGCGGGCAGTTCGCGTCCGTCCTTCAGGCGCACGGCACCGACGCGCGCCGGGGCGGCGAGCCCAGCGCCGTTTGCGCCTTCTACGCCGTTTGCGCCGCTTGCGCCGTTCGCGCCTCCCACGGCGTCGTCGGCGCTCGCGGCCGGCAGCAGGGCCTCGGTGTGCACGCCGGTCTCCACGCGCAGCCCGCGCGCTTCCAGGCTGCGCTGCAGCAGCTGCGCCGCGGGGCCGTCGAGCTGGCGCTCCATCAGCCACGGCATCAGGTGCAGCACGGTCACCTGCATGCCGCGCCGCATCAGGCCGTTGGCCGCCTCCAGGCCGAGCAGGCCGCCGCCGATGACGACCGCGTGGCGATAGCGACCGGCGGCGTCGATCATCGCCTGGGTGTCGGCGATGTCGCGGTAGGCCAGCACGCCGGCCAGTTCGCGGCCGGGGATCGGCGGGATGAACGGCGTGCTGCCGGTGGCCAGCAGCAGCCGGTCGTAGTCGGCGCCGATGCGCCGTCCGTCCGGACCGGTGGCGCCGACGCGGCGCCCGATGCGGTCCAGCTCGGTCACCGTGCAGCCCAGGTGCAGCGTGATGCCGTGCTCGGCGTACCACGACAGCGGGTTGAGCACGATCTGTTCGAGCGTCTGTTCGCCGGCCAGCACCGGGCTCAGCAGGATGCGGTTGTAGTTGGGATGCGGCTCGGCGCCGAAGACGGTGATGTCGTACAGCCCGGGGGCGATCTTCAGCAGCTCCTCGAGCGTGCGGATGCCGGCCATGCCGTTGCCGACCAGGACCAGACGGGGCTTCTTCATGGGTGACGTGCGCTCTCTCGTTCGGTGTGCAGGGCTTGCGCTGCCGCGGGCGGGCCGTGGCAGGGCAGGGTGCGCACGTCGCTGTGCACGTCGGTCTCGGCGGCGCCCGCTGGAGCGCCGGCCGGGGCGCGTCGTCGCGCCTGGGCCTGTCTCCAAGCAGCTTCCGTGCCGGTCGGGCCCACAGCAACAGACGAAGGGTTGCAGCGTCTCGCTGCGGGCACCCCTCACTCGAACGAATCAAACTAGGGGCGAGAATGCCGATGACGCTTGTACAGCCCCCGTCACGTGACCAAGATGGGGCACCGAACGCCGGGTCCTGGTGCAGCCGCACCCGGGCCGGCGGTGCCGCCGGAGAGGGTCGAACGCGCAGCCGGACGATGACGCCATGACGCTAGCCCAGCCCACCACCCGCGAGAGCGCCGCCCCGTCGGGCACGGGCCCGCTGAGCCCGACGCTCAACCCGGTGCTCGCCGAGCTGCTGGCCGGCGTGGTGCAGGCCCAGGGTGCACTGCTGGCGGTGAAGGCGCTGCCCGGCGGCGCCTACCTGCACGTCAACCCCGGCATGGCGGCGCTGCTGCGGCGGCCGGCCGACGAGGTCATCGGCCGCACCGACGCCGACCTGTTCGAACCGGCCGTGGCGACCGTGCTGCGCGCGGCCGAGCAGACGGCGCTGGGCCAGGGCGGCGTGCTCGCCAGCGAACACCGCTTCGACATCGGCGGCGCGCGGCGCGAGTTCTCGGTGCTGCGCGTGGCCAGCGCGCCCGACGCCGGCGGGCGCCGGCTGCTGTGCAGCGTCTGGACCGACCTGGCGGGCGAACGCGCGCGCGAGGCGCAGCTCAAGGCGGCGCTGGAGCAGATCGAACAGCAGCAGCGCGCCAACGACCTGCTGCGCCGCGAGCTGCACGACCAGGCGCTGCGCGACCCAGACTCGGGGCTCTACCGCCGCGCCCACTTCGAGGACCAGCTGCGGCGCGAGGTCGACCTCTCGACGCGCGAGCACCGCGAGTTCGCCATCGTCTTCATCGAGCTGGACCCGCCGACGCCGCAGGTGCTGGCGCTGGGGCAGGCCGGCGAACAGCGCGTGCTCGAGGCGCTGGGCCGGCTGCTGCGCAGCGGCACGCGCGCCATGGACGCCTCGTGCCGCTACGACCAGCGCCGCTTCGCCGTGCTGCTGTCGGGCGTGGGCCTGGCGACCGCGCACGCGCGCATGGAAGGGCTGCGCCGCAAGTGCGCCGGCCAGATCGTCGTGCACGAAGGGCAGGAACTCGGCTTTTCCGTCGCCATGGGCGTGGCCAGCTTCCCGCACACGGCGCACACGCAGGAGACGCTGGTCGACGCCTGCGAGGCCGCCTTGGCCGAGGCCCGGCGCCGCGGCGGCAACCACGTCACGCTGGCTGCCATCCGCTTCGGCGGTTAGACCGCAGCGCTAGCCGAACGCGCGGTGCAGCATGGTCACCGCCAGCACGATCATCAGCAGCGCGAACAGGCGCTTGAGCACCACCACGTCGAGCTTCTGCGCCGTGCGCGCGCCCAGCGGCGCCAGGCTCACGCTGGCCAGCGCCACCACCGCCAGCGCCGGCAGGTAGAGATAGCCCATGGTGCCGGGCAGCGCCGGCGGCAGGCCCCAGCCGCTGACCACGTAGCCGACCGTGGCCGCCAGCGCGATCGGAAAGCCCAACGCCGCGCTGGTGCCCACGGCGTGGCGCGGCGGCACGTTGCACCAGGTCATGAACGGCACCGAGAGGAAGGCGCCGCCGGCGCCGAGCAGGCCCGAGATGAACCCGACGCCGGCGCCGGCGCCGGCCAGCCCCGCCGCACCGGGCAGCGAACGTCCGGGCCTGGGCTGCTTGTTGAGCAGCATCTGCAGGGCCGAATACGCCATGAACGCGGCGAACACCAGCGCCAGCCAGCGCCCCTTCAGCACCGCGAAGGCACCGGCGCCCGACGCCAGCCCGCCGACCACGATGCCCGGCACCATGCCGCGCACGACGTCCCAGCGCACGGCGCCCAGCCGATGATGCGCGCGCACGCTGGACAGCGAGGTGAAGAGGATGGTCGCCATCGAGGTGGCGATGGCGATCTTCACCGCCGGCCCCGCGGCGACGCCGCGGTTGCTGAGCACCCAGGTCAGCACCGGCACGACGACCATGCCGCCGCCCACGCCGAGCAACCCGGCCAGGAAGCCGACGAAGCCGCCGAGTGCCAGCAGCTCCAGCACCAGCACGGCATCGACGCCGGCGGTCATCCGGCGAGGGCCGTCGGCGTCATGCGGACGTGGCCAGCGGTGCGCTGTCGAGTGCCGCCACCACGGCGTGCCACTCGGCGTCGCTCACCGGCGTGATCGACAGCCGGTTGCCACGCTGCAGCACGCGCATGGAGGCCAGCTCGGGCCGCGCGCGCATCTCGCCCAGGCTCAGCAGGCGCGTCTTGCGCACCAGGCGGACGTCGATCTGCACCCAGCGCGGGTCGTCGCGGCGCGATGCGGGGTCGTGGTAGGGGCTCGCGGGGTCGAACTGCGTCGTGTCGGGGGCGACGTTGCCGACGATGGTCGCCAGCCCCGCGATGCCGGGCTCCGGGCACGACGAGTGGTAGAAGAGCACGCCGTCGCCGGGCTGCATGCGGTCGCGCATGAAGTTGCGCGCCTGGTAGTTGCGCACGCCGGTCCACGGCAGGGTCTGGCCGGGTGCGGCGGCGAGGTCGTCGATCGACGCCTCGTCGGGCTCGCTCTTCATCAGCCAGTGCTGGGGCATCGATGCTTCGGGCGGCGGGCAGCAGCAAGAGGTGTCCGCCGCGGGCAGCGAGCCGGTAGCCTGAACCAAAGTGGAAGTTCAGGTGGGCGAGGTCAGCCCGGCTTCGGGTTCGTCTGACGCGAGACGCTCACACCAGCCGGGCGATCTTCCAAGCCCTTGGTCATAGACCATCGGCTCAAGGGCATATGAGGCTCGCCACGCCACGACGGACGAGGTCATTCTAGACCTGCACCGCACTGCGCAGGGTGGCGTGTGCAGCGCGTGCGAAGGGGCTTTGCCGCGGCGTCGCGCACGCTGCCGCGCGACATGCTTCAGAGCAGCCGGCCGTCGTCGGCCAGGGTGGCGTCGATGCGGCGCACCAGGGCGTCGATGTCGATGCCGTCGGCCGCGCCAGCCTCGGCCGAAGGCGTCGCCGGCGGTGGTGCCGATGCGGCTGCAGCAGGCGCGGCGTCGGCGCGTTCGGCCAGCTGATAGGCCAGGTTCAGCGCCGCCAGCACGGCGATGCGCTCGCGCGCCTTGACCTTGCCCGAATCGCGGATCGACGTCATCTCGCGGTCGACGGCGGCCACCGCCTGCGCGAGCAGCGCTTCGCCGCCTTCGGGGCAACCCAGCATGTAGACCTGGCCCAGGATCGACACCTCGACCTGCTTGGGGCGGCTCATCGTGCACCGTCCTTGCTTTCGGTCTCGGTCTGCGCCGGCAGGCGCTCGAGCAGCGCGTCGATGCGGCCGCGGGCCGCAGCCAGGCGCGAGCGCAGGCTGTCGCGCTCGGCCGTGACGGCGGCGAGCTGCTGCTCGATCAGCGCGCTGGTGCGCTTGAGCTCCTGGTGGCGCAGCACCAGCCGGTCCACCCTCTCGGCCAAATCAACGAGCTTGTTCGCCATCGGCAGCGCCCTCCGCACGCGCCACCGCTCTCGTTGCGTGCGCCTCGGGGATTGTAGGAGTGACGATGCGCCGGCCGAGGTCACACCAGCGCTGCAAAGCGCACACCGTGCAACGTGGCGCACGCGCCAGGCAGACGTAGCGGCCGTGCAGGATGAGCCAGTGGTGGGCGTCGGGCAGGTACTTCGCCGGCACCCGCTCGAGCAGGCCGAGCTCCACTTCCAGCGGGTTGCGGCCCGGCGCCAGCCCGAGCCGGTTGCTGACGCGGAACACATGCGTGTCCACCGCCATCGTCGGCTCGCCGAAGGCCACGTTGAGCACCACGTTGGCCGTCTTGCGGCCCACGCCCGGCAGCGCCTCGAGCGCCTCGCGGGTGCGTGGCACCTCGCCGCCGTGCTGCTCGATCAGGATGCGGCAGGTGGCGAGCAGGTTCTTCGCCTTGGTGCGGAACAGGCCGATCGTGCGGATGGCGTCGGTCACCCGGTCGAGGCCCAGCGCCAGCATGCGCTGGGGCGTCGGCGCCAGCACGAACAGGCGGCGCGTGGCCTTGTTGACGCCGGCGTCGGTGGCTTGCGCCGACAGCAGCACCGCGGCCAGCAGTTCGAACACGCTCGTGTACTCGAGTTCGCTCTGCGGCGCGGGGTTGGCCTGCGCCAGCGTGGCGAAGACGGGCTCGATCGACGCGTCGTCCACGGCGGTCGAAGGCGTGCGCGGATCAGCCGGCGCTGACGGGGCTGCCGGCGCCGTCGACGCCACCGGCCGAGGCACTGGTCGCGGCACCGGCAGAGGCAGCGGCAGACGCACCGGCAGACGCACCGGCAGACGCACTCGCCGAAGCACTTGTCGCGCCCCCAGCCGACGCGCGCCGCGCCCGGGCGCGCTCGACGGCCTCGACCAGCAGCGCGCGCTTGTTCGACAGCACGGCCGCATCGCCGATGCGGCTGGCCGCCGCCAGGTCGGCGAGCTTGGCCTCGGCCTGGCGCGCCAGACGCGCTGCGTTCTCGGCGGCCTCGCGTGCCAGGCGCTCGCGCCGGTCCTGGTGACGCCTGCGCGCCTGGGCGGCGTCGGCCGGGCTCCAGGCGTCCCACCCGGTGTGCTCGCCGGTCACCGGCTGCATGCCGATGCAGTCCACCGGGCAGGCCGGCACGCAGAGTTCGCAGCCGGTGCACAGCGGTTCGATGATCGCGTGCATCTGCTTGGGCGCGCCGATGATGCAATCCACTGGGCACGCCTTGATGCACAGCGTGCAGCCGATGCACCAGTCCTCGTCGATGATGGCCAGCGCGCGCGGGCCTTCGCTGCCGCAGGCCGGGTCGAGCGGCAGCACGGGGTGCGTGGTGATGGCGCTGAGGCGGCGCACCCCTTCGGCGCCGCCTGGCGGGCAGCGGTTGATTCCGGCTTCACCCGCCGCGATGGCCTCGGCGTAGGCGCGGCAGTCGGCGTAGCCGCAGCGCGTGCACTGCGTCTGCGGCAGCGCGTCGTCGATGGCGTCGGCCAGCGTGCGCGCGCGGGTCGCGGCGTCGGCCGTGGGCGAGGGGACAGGCTGCACCGCCGGATTATCGGCGGGGCCCGGCGGCCCCGGCGGCTTCAGGCCGCCTTGCGCGAGCGGGACCGGGCCGGCGCGGCCTGGGCCGCCTCGGCGTTGAACCGGGCAACGAAGCGCCGCACCTCGGGGTAGACCTTCTCGCGCCAGCGCCGGCCCGAGAAGATGCCGTAGTGCCCGGCGCCTTCGACGTCGTAGTGGAACTGGCGCGCCTTCGGGATGCCACTGCACAGCTCGTGCGCGGCCTTGGTCTGCCCGGCGCCCGAGATGTCGTCGAGCTCGCCTTCGATCGTGAGCAGCGCGCTGGTGGTGATGTCCTGCGGCCGCACCAGCTGGCCCTTCACCTCCCAGGTGCCGTTGACGAGCGCGAAGTCCTGGAACACGGTCTTGATGGTGTCCAGGTAGTACTCGGCCGGCATGTCGAGCACCGCGTTGTACTCGTCGTAGAAGCGGCGGTGCGCCTCGGCGCTGTCGTCGTCGCCGGCGATCAGGTGCTGGAAGTAGTCGTAGTGGCTCTGCAGGTGCCGGTCCGGGTTCATCGCCACGAAACCGGTGTGCTGCAGGAACCCCGGGTACACGCGCCGCCCCGCGCCGGGGAAGTTGGTCGGCACGCGGTAGATGACGTTGTTCTCGAACCAGGCGTGGCTCTTGTTCATCGCCAGGTTGTTCACCGCCGTCGGGCTCTTCCGCGCGTCGATGGGGCCGCCCATCATGGTCAGCGTGCGCGGCGTGGCCTCGCCGGCGCTGGCCATCAGCGACACGGCGGCCAGCACCGGCACCGTGGGCTGGCACACCGAGATCACGTGCACCGGCGCCGCTTCGCCGTCGGCCACGGGGCCGACCGCCTGGGCGGCGTGGCGGATGAACTCCTGCACGTAGGCGACGTAGTCGTCCAGGTGGAAGGCGCCGGCTTCCACGGGCACCATGCGCGCGTCGGTCCAGTCGGTGACGTAGACCTTGTGGTCCTGCAGCAGGCTGCGCACCGTCTCGCGCAGCAGCGTGGCGTGGTGGCCGGACAGCGGCGCCACCACCAGCACGGTGGGCTGCGTCTTCATCTCGGCCAGCACGCGGTTGTCGTCGGTGAAGCGCTTGAAGCGCAGCAGCCGGCAGAACGGCTTGGCCAGCGCCACCTGCTCCTGCACGGCGACGTCGACGCCGTCGACGTTGACCGAGGTGATGCCGAACTCGGGCTTCTCGTACTCCTTGGCCAGGCGGTGCACGAGGTCGAAGCTGGCCGACAGGCGCTGCGCCAGCGGCGTGTGCGCGAAGGGCGAGAGCGGGTGGCTGTAGAGCTTGGCCGAAGCGCTGGCGAACTCGGCGAAGGGCGCCATCAGTGCGCGCTGCGTTTCGTAGATCTGGTAGAGCATCCCGGCTGGCTCCGTGGTGCCGTCGTGGCACCGTTTACAGGCGATTTTGCTGCGCCGCAGCAAACGCTGCAAGCGCGTGACGCCATGGTCGCGTGGCAGCCGGTGTGCCGGTAGCGAGAAAACGCGGTGCGAAGGGGCCGACTTCGCGCCGAGATGGCCGCCGGTGTCGCGTGCGCGACACCGTGAGCGGCCTCCAATGCCCGCGAGAGAGGTCCGATGCCGGCGGGCCGACGCGCTCCGGCAACGGCTGTTTTCAGGCCTGCGCCGGCCCCATCACCTGCACCAGGGCGTGCACCACGGTGTCGATGTTGCGGCTGTTGATCGCCGCCACGCAGATGCGCCCCGAATCCAGCCCGTAGACGCCGAACTCGCTGCGCAGGCGCTGCATCTGCGCGGCGCTGAGCCCGGAATAGCTGAACATGCCTTTTTGCCGCGTGATGTAGCCGAGGTCACCGCCGACGCCGGCGGCGCGCAGGCGCTCGACCAGCTGGGCCCGCGTGCCGCGGATGCGCTCGCGCATCTGGCCCAGCTCGTCCTCCCACAGGGCGCGCAGCGCGGGCGTCTCCAGCACCGTGGTCACGACCTCGGCGCCGAACGTGGGCGGGGTGGAGTAGTTGGCGCGGATGACGATCTTCAGCTGCGACAGCACACGCTTGGCTTCGTCGGGGCTGGCGCACACGACGCTGGCGGCGCCGACACGCTCGCCGTAGAGCGAGAAGCTCTTGGAGAACGAGGTGGCGACGAAGAACACCTGACCCGTGGCCAGGAAACGGCGCACCGCGGCGCCGTCTTCGGCGATGCCGTCGCCGAAGCCCTGGTAGGCCATGTCCAGCACCGGCACCAGCGCGCGCTCGGCGCAGGCGGCGGCCACCTGCTCCCATTGCGCCGGCGTGATGTCGGCACCCGTCGGGTTGTGGCAGCAGGCGTGCAGCACGACGATGGTGCCCGCCGGCGCCGCCTTCAGCGTCGCCAGCAACTCGGGAAAGCGCACGCCGCGCGTCGCCGGGTCGTAGTACGGGTAGGTGTCGACGGCAAAGCCCGCCTGGCTGAACAGGGCGCGGTGGTTCTCCCAGCTGGGGTCGCTGATGAGCACGCGCGCATCCGGCTGCAGCTTGCGCAGGAAGTCGGCCGTGACCTTGAGCCCGCCCGTGCCGCCGAGGGCCTGCACGGTGGCGATGCGGCCTTCCTGGAGCGCCGGGCTGTCGGCGCCGAAGACCAGGCGCTGCACGGCGCGGTCGTAGGCGGCGATGCCGTCGATGGGCAGGTAGTTCTTGGGCTTGGGCGTCTCGAGCAGCTGCTGCTGCGCCTGCGCCACGCAGCGCAGCACGGGCAGCTTGCCTTCGTCGTCGAAATACACGCCCACGCCGAGGTTCACCTTGCCGGGCCGCGCGTCGGCCGCGAACAGTTCGTTCAGACCCAGGATCGGGTCGCGCGGGGCCATTTCGACGGCGGCGAACGGGGAGGCGGACATGGCGGTGGTCGAGGCGTGGAGGGGGAGGGCGTTGCTGAAGGCGTGATGTCAGCAGCGTGGTGGTGGACACCGGGCGCGGCAACCAGCTGCGCTACGCTCGTGTGTTGCCCTGCACGCGGCTTGCCGCTTGGCAGGCAGCCCCGAATTGTAGAGGTCGCCCCGCATGAAAGCCGCCGCCGTCGCCACCGCCACCCACGCCGACGCACGCCCGGCGGAAGCGCCGCCCGCGGGCGGCGAGTTCGTCACCTTCGAAGGCTCGCCGTTCCAGCTGTTCCAGCCCTATGCACCGGCCGGCGACCAGCCCACGGCCATCGAGCAGCTGGTGGACGGCGTGCACGACGGCCTGGCCTACCAGACGCTGCTGGGCGTCACCGGCTCGGGCAAGACCTTCACCATGGCCAACGTCATCGCCCGGCTGGGGCGGCCGGCGATCGTGTTCGCGCCGAACAAGACGCTGGCGGCCCAGCTCTACGCCGAGTTCCGCGAGTTCTTCCCGAAGAACGCGGTCGAGTATTTCGTCAGCTACTACGACTATTACCAGCCCGAGGCCTACGTGCCGCAGCGCGACCTGTTCATCGAGAAGGACAGCGCGATCAACGAGCACATCGAGCAGATGCGGCTGTCGGCCACCAAGAGCCTGCTCGAGCGGCGCGACGTGGTCATCGTCGCCAGCGTGAGCGCCATCTACGGCATCGGCAACCCGAGCGACTACCACCAGATGGTGATGACGCTGCGCGTGGGCGACAAGCTGAGTCAACGCGACGTGATCGCCCAGCTCATCCGCATGCAATACAAGCGCAACGAGGTCGACTTCGGCCGCGGCAGCTTCCGCGTGCGCGGCGACACCATCGACGTGTTCCCGGCCGAGCACAGCGAGCTGGCCATCCGCATCGAGCTGTTCGACGACGAGGTCGAGACGCTGCAGCTGCTGGACCCGCTCACCGGGCGGGTCAAGCAGAAGATCGTGCGCTTCACCGTCTATCCCAGCAGCCACTACGTGACGCCGCGCGAACGCGTGGTGGATGCCATCTCGTCCATCGAGGACGAGCTGCGCCAGCGCCTGGACGAGCTGGTCAAGGCCGGCAAGCTGGTGGAAGCGCAGCGGCTCGAGCAGCGCACGCGCTTCGACCTGGAGATGCTGCAGGAGGTGGGCCACTGCAAGGGCATCGAGAACTACACCCGCCACCTCTCGGGCTCGGCGCCCGGCTCGCCGCCGCCGACGCTGGTGGACTACCTCGCACCCGACGCGCTGATGTTCCTCGACGAGAGCCACGTGCTCATCGGCCAGCTGGGCGGCATGTTCAACGGCGACCGGGCGCGCAAGACCACGCTCGTGGAGTACGGCTTCCGCCTGCCGTCGGCACTGGACAACCGGCCGCTCAAGTTCGAGGAGTTCGAGCGCAAGATGCGCCAGGCGATCTTCGTCACCGCCACGCCGGGCGACTACGAGAAGACGCACGCCGGCCAGGTGGTGGAGCAGGTGGTTCGGCCCACCGGCCTGGTCGACCCGGTGGTGGAGGTGCGGCCGGCGGCCACGCAGGTGGACGACGTTCTGCAGGAGATCCGCGAACGCGTCGAGGCCGACGAGCGCGTGCTCATCACCACGCTGACCAAGCGCATGGCCGAGCAGCTCACCGAATACCTGGCCGACAACGGCGTGAAGGTGCGCTACCTGCACAGCGACATCGACACGGTGGAGCGCGTGGAGATCCTGCGCGACCTGCGGCTGGGCCTGTTCGACGTGCTGGTGGGCATCAACCTGCTGCGCGAAGGCCTGGACCTGCCCGAGGTGTCGCTGGTCGCGATCCTCGACGCCGACAAGGAAGGCTTCCTGCGCGCCGAGCGCAGCCTGATCCAGACCATCGGCCGCGCGGCGCGCAACGTCAACGGCAGGGCCATCCTGTACGCCGAGAAGGTCACCGACAGCATGCGCGTGGCCATCGGCGAGACCGAGCGCCGCCGCGCCAAGCAGATCGCGCACAACGAGCGCCTGGGCATCACGCCCAAGACGGTGAGCAAGCGCATCCGCGACCTGATCGATGGCGTGGTGTCGGACAAGACGGCCAAGGAAGAGCTGAAGGCCGCCAAGGCCGCCGCCGAGGTGGAGGCGATGTCGGAGAAGGACCTGGGCAAGCGCATCAAGCTGCTGGAGAAGCAGATGCTCGAACATGCGCGCAACCTCGAGTTCGAGAAGGCGGCGCGGGTGCGCGACCAGCTGGCGCAGCTGAAGGAGCAGGCCTTCGGCGCGGCCACGCACGACGAGCCGCCGCCCGTGCGCTGAACGCGCGGCATCGGTCGCACCGACCGTCGCGCCTGCCCGCACGGCGCGGGCTGCGCTGGCAGAATCGCCGCGGCGCGCGGACGCGCTTCCGCAGCCCCTCGCAGGTGCCCCCTGCGCGACGCCGGGCGGCACGTTCCGTGTCCGCACGCGACCCCTCCCACCACTGCCAGACCCATGCTCACGGGCCTCAAGCGCCGCTTCTTCCCTGCCGCCGCCGGCGGATCGCCAGCCGCGCCGGAACTGCGGATCCTGATGATCTGCATGGGCAACATCTGCCGCAGCCCCAGCGCCGAAGGCGTGCTGCGCGCCAAGCTGCGCAAGGCCGGGCTCGACGGCCGGGTGGCGGTGGATTCGGCCGGCACGCACGGCTACCACACCGGCGAGCCGCCCGACGCGCGCGCCATCCGCCACGCCGCCCAGCGCGGTTACGACATTGCCGGCCTGCGCGCCCGCCCGGTGGCCCCCGACGACTACGCCCGCTTCCACTGGCTGCTGGCCATGGACGAGGACAACCTGGCCTGGCTGCGCAAACGCGCCCCCGAGGGCCACGGCGCGCGCATGGAACTGCTGCTGGACAGCGCGCTGCGCAACTCGCACGCCCGGGTCGTGCCGGACCCGTACTACGGCACCGCCGACGGCTTCGAGCACGTGCTCGACCTGCTGGAGGACGCCTGCGACGGCGTCGTGCGCCGCCTGCAGCACGACCCGTCGCTGTGGCCCGGCGCCGGCGCGCGGGCTGGCCGCCAAACTTGACTAAAATGGTCGACTTCAGGCATACTTGAGTAAATCGCTCGGGAACCACCGGGCGCCTGGAGTGTCAGACCCACTCCACTGCCTGGAGAAATACCCCATGCGACTCACCACCAAAGGCCGCTTCGCCGTGACGGCGATGATCGACCTGGCCCTGCGTTCCAACGCCGGCCCCGTGGCGTTGGCCGCCATCAGCCAGCGCCAGCAGATCTCGCTGTCCTACCTCGAGCAGCTGTTCGGCAAGCTGCGCCGCCATTCGCTGGTGGAAAGCACCCGCGGCCCCGGCGGCGGCTATTCCCTCGGCCGCGCGGCCGAGGAGATCACCGTGGCCGACATCATCGTCGCCGTCGACGAGCCCATCGACGCCACCGGCTGCGGTGGCAAGGAAAACTGCATGGGCGACGACGCCGGCCGCTGCATGACGCACGACCTGTGGGCCAGCCTCAACAACAAGATGATCGAATACCTCGATTCCATCTCGCTGAAGAAGCTGGTCGAGGAGCAGCTCGCCAAGGGCGTGTCCGTCGACGCCGCGCCGGTCAAGCGCGCCATCAGCAGCACGCCGGTCGTCAAGCCGATCAAGGTGACGGCGCCGAACTCCGTGTTCGCGCTCGGCAATGCGTTCACGAAGTGAGCGCGTTGCCGGTTCTTCGCACACGATGACGGCGCGATGACCGCGCGATGACCTGACGACCGCCAGCCCACGCCAGCCCCCGAGCCAGCCCGATGACCCCGCACTTCCCGATCTACATGGACTACGGCGCCACGACGCCGTGCGACCCGCGCGTCGTCGACGCCATGATCCCCTGGTTGCGCGAGCACTTCGGCAACGCCGCCTCGCGCAGCCACGCCTGGGGCTGGGAGGCCGAAGAAGCCGTGGAGAAGGCGCGGGCGCAGGTGGCGGCCCTGATCAACGCCGACCCGCGCGAGATCGTCTGGACCAGCGGCGCCACCGAGTCGAACAACCTGGCGCTCAAGGGAGCGGCGCACTTCTACGCCAGCCGCGGCAAGCACCTGGTGACGGTGAAGACCGAGCACAAGGCCGTGCTCGACACCATGCGCGAGCTCGAGCGCCAGGGCTTCGGGGTGACCTACCTCGACGTGCAGGAGAACGGCCTGCTCGACCTCGACCGCTTCAAGGACGCGCTGCGTCCGGACACCACGGTCGCCTCGGTGATGCTGGTCAACAATGAGATCGGCGTCATCCAGGACGTGGCCGCCATCGGCGCGCTGTGCCGCGAGCGCGGCATCGTCTTCCACGTCGACGCGGCCCAGGCCACGGGCAAGGTGACGATCGACCTGGCGAGCTTGCCGGTGGATCTGCTGAGCCTGGCCAGCCACAAGACCTACGGGCCCAAAGGCATCGGCGCGCTCTACGTGCGGCGCAAGCCGCGCGTGCGGCTCGAGGCGCAGATGCACGGTGGTGGCCACGAGCGCGGCATGCGCAGCGGCACGCTGCCCACGCACCAATGCGTCGGCATGGGCCTGGCGTTCGAGATCGCGCGCACCGAGATGGGCACGGAGATCGAGCGCATCCGCATGCTGCAGAAGCGGCTGCTCGACGGCATCTGTGGCATCGAGCAGGTGTTCATCAACGGCGACCTGGAACGGCGCGTGCCGCACAACGTCAACGCCAGCTTCAACTTCGTCGAAGGCGAGAGCCTGATCATGGGCATCAAGGGCATCGCCGTCAGCTCGGGCTCGGCCTGCACCAGCGCCAGCCTCGAGCCGAGCTACGTGCTGCGCGCATTGGGCCGCAGCGACGAGCTGGCGCACTCGAGCCTGCGCATGACGATCGGCCGCTTCACGACCGAGCAGGAGATCGACTACGCGGTGGCGACGCTGCAGGACCGCGTGGCCAAACTGCGCGAGCTGTCGCCGCTGTGGGAGATGTTCAAGGACGGCGTGGATCTCTCGACGATCCAGTGGGCCGCGCACTAGCCGCGGCATTCAGGAGAACTTCCGTGGCATACAGCGACAAGGTCATCGACCACTACGAAAACCCGCGCAACGTCGGCTCCTTCGACAAGGGCGACGACACGGTGGGCACCGGCATGGTGGGCGCACCCGCCTGCGGCGACGTGATGAAGCTGCAGATCAAGGTGAACCCGGCCACCGGCCTGATCGAGGACGCGCGCTTCAAGACCTACGGCTGCGGCTCGGCCATCGCGTCGAGCTCGCTCGTCACCGAGTGGGTCAAAGGCAAGACGCTCGACGAGGCGGTCACCATCCAGAACACCCAGATCGCCGAGGAGCTGGCGCTGCCGCCGGTGAAGATCCACTGCTCGATCCTGGCCGAGGACGCGATCAAGGCCGCGGTCAACGACTACAAGGCCAAGCACGGCGATGCCGTGGCGAAGACCGCGGAGAACGCCTGAGACCATGGCCGTCACGTTGACCGAAGCCGCGGCACGCCACGTCACGCGCTACCTCAGCCGGCGCGGCAAGGGCGTGGGCGTGCGCCTGGGCGTCAAGACCACCGGCTGCTCGGGCCTGGCCTACAAGCTCGAGTACGCCGACGAGGTGGCGCCGGAGGACATCGTCTTCGAGGGCCACGGCGTCAAGGTGCTGATCGACCCGAAGAGCCTGCCCTACCTCGACGGCACCGAGCTCGACTTCGTGCGCGAGGGGCTCAACGAAGGCTTCAAGTTCCACAACCCGCGCGAGAAGGACCGCTGCGGTTGCGGCGAATCGTTCCGGGTGTGAACCCCGACCGCCTGATCATCCGCAGCGAAAGCCCCGACCAGCCCGACGTTCGCGCGCTGCTGGCGGCGCTGGACGGCTACCTCGCGAGCCTCTATCCCGCCGAGGCCAACCACATCCTCGACGTCGAGGCGCTGCTGGCGCCCGAGGTGGCGTTCTTCGTCGCGCGCGACGGCACGCAGGCCGTGGGCACCGCCGCCTACCGGCGCATGCCGGGCGAGCCGGCCTCCGGCGGCCGGCCCTACGGCGAGGTCAAGCGCATGTACGTCGATCCGGCCTTCCGCGGCCGCGACATCGGCGGCCGCCTGCTCGACCGGCTGCATCGCGAGCTGGTGGGCGAAGGTTACGAGCTCGCGCTGCTGGAGACCGGCGGCGAGCAGGTGCAGGCGGTGAAGCTCTACGAGCGCCACGGCTACGCGCCTTGCGCCGCCTTTGCCGGCTATCCGGACAACGGCCTGTCGCGCTTCTACGCCAAGGCCCTGGCCTGATCGACGGCGGCACCGCATGAAGCTCGGCGACGACGCCTTCACCCTCTTCGGCCTGCCGCAGCGCCAGCGCCTGGACCGCGCCGAGATCGACCAGCGCCGGCGCGAGCTGCAGGCGCGCGTGCACCCCGACCGCCACGCCCACGAAGGCGCCGCCGCCCAGCGCATCGCCATGCAGTGGGCGGTGCGCGTCAACGAGGCCTACCAGCAACTCAAGGACCCGCTGCCGCGCGCCGCGGCGCTGTGCGCGCTGCGCGGCGTGCCGATCGACGCCGAACGCAACACCGCCATGCCGGCGGCCTTCCTGCAGCAGCAGATGGCCTGGCGCGAAGCGCTGGACGGCGCGGGCGACGACGGCGACGCCGTGGCCGCGCTCGACGCCGAGGTGGCCGCCGAGCAGGCGCGCCTGCTGGCCGAGGTCGCCGTGCTGCTCGACGACCGCGACGATGCCGCCACTGCGGCTGGCGTGGTGCGCTCGCTGATGTTCGTCGAGCGTTTCCGCGACGACATCGCGCGCCGCCTGGAGGCGCTCGGCGCCTGATCGATCCTCCCGATGGCCCTGCTGCAGATCTCCGAACCGGGCCAGGCGCCCGACCCGCACCAGCGGCGCGTCGCCGTCGGCATCGACCTGGGCACCACGCATTCGCTGGTGGCCGCGGTGCGCCACGGCGTGGCCGAGTGCCTGCCCGACGACCAGGGCCGGCTGCTGCTGCCGTCGGCCGTGCGCTACCTCGAAGGTGGCCGGCGCAGCATCGGCTACGACGCGCTGGCGGCGCAGGCCGAGGACCCGCAGAACACCGTCGTCTCGGCCAAGCGCTTCATGGGGCGGCGGCTGGCCGACCTGCAGGGCAGCGACCGGCTGCCCTACCGCTTCGTCGACCGGCCCGGCATGGTCGCCATCGCCACGCGCGACGGCGACAAGACGCCGGTGGAAGTGTCGGCGGAGATCCTGGCGCACCTGCGCCAGCGCGCCGAGGACACCTTCGACGCCGAGCTCTACGGCGCGGTCATCACCGTGCCGGCGTACTTCGACGATGCCCAGCGCCAGGCCACCAAGGACGCCGCGCAGCTGGCCGGCCTGAACGTGCTGCGCCTGATCAGCGAGCCCACCGCGGCCGCGCTGGCCTACGGCCTGGACCGTGGCAGCGAGGGCCTGTACGCCGTCTACGACCTGGGCGGCGGCACCTTCGACATCAGCCTGCTGCGCCTGTCGCGCGGCGTCTTCGAGGTGGTGGCCACCGGCGGCGACGCTGCGCTCGGCGGCGACGACATCGACCACGCGCTCGCCGACTGGGTGCTGGCCGGCGCGGGTGCCGAGGCGCGCACGCCGCAGGACAAGCGCGCCGCGCTGGTCGCGGCGCGCGCCGCCAAGCAGGCGTTGAGCGCCACCGACGCCACCACCTGGCGCGCCACCATCGGCGGCCAGCCGATCGAGTGGCCGGTGTCGCGCGCGCAGCTCGAAGCGCTGGCCCGGCCGCTGGTGGACCGCACGCTGGCGGCGGTGCGCAAGGTGCTGCGCGACGCCAAGGTCACCAAGGCCGACGTGCAGGGCGTGGTGATGGTGGGCGGCAGCACGCGCATGCCGCTGGTGCGGCAGGCGGTCGGCGCGCTGTTCGAGCGCGAGGTGCTCACCGACGTGAACCCCGACGAGGTGGTCGCCATCGGCGCGGCGATCCAGGCCAATGCGCTGGCCGGCAATTCGCGCGACGGCGAGCTGCTGCTGCTGGACGTGATCGCGCTCAGCCTGGGCATCGAGACCATGGGCGGGCTGGTCGAGCGCATCGTCGAGCGCAACACCACCATTCCGGTGGCCAAGGCGCAGGAGTTCACCACCTTCAAGGACGGCCAGACCGCGATGGCCATCCACGTGGTGCAGGGCGAACGCGAGCTGGTCGACGACTGCCGATCGCTTGCGCGCTTCGAACTGCGCGGCATCCCGCCCATGGCCGCCGGCGCGGCGCGCATCCGCGTCACCTTCGAGGTGGACGCCGACGGCCTGCTGTCGGTGTCGGCGCGCGAACAGACCTCGGGCGTGCAGGCCTCGGTGGCGGTCAAGCCCAGCTACGGCCTGGCCGACGACGAGATCGCGCGCATGCTCAAGGACGGCTTCGCGCATGCGGAAGGCGACATGCGGGCACGCGCGCTGCGCGAGGCGCGCACCGAAGCCGAGCGCATGGTGCTGGCGACGCGCTCGGCGCTGGCGGTGGACGGCGGCTTGCTCGACGTCGACGAGCGCCAGGCCATCGACGCCCTGGTGGCGGCGACGCAGGCCGCGGCGTCGGGCGACGACGCCGCGGCCATCGACGCCGCGGTCAAGGCGCTGGCCACCGGCACCGAAGGCTTCGCTGCGGCGCGCATGAACCACGGCATCCGCCAGGCGCTGGCCGGGCGCCGCATCGACGAGGTCTGAGCCTCTCCCCTTCCGCGCGCCCATGCCCGTCATCACCATCCTGCCGCACGCCGAGTACGCGCCCGAGGGCCGCCAGATCAGCGCCGCGCCCGGCACCTCGCTGTGCGAGGCGCTGCTGGACAACGGCATCCCCATCGAGCACGCCTGCGAGATGAGCTGCGCCTGCACCACCTGCCACGTGGTCGTGAAGCAGGGCTACGCCTCGCTGGGCGAGCTCGACGAGGCCGAGGAAGACCTGCTCGACCGCGCCTGGGGCCTGACGCCGACGTCGCGCCTGTCGTGCCAGGCGATCGTGTCCAACCAGGACGTGACGATCGAGATCCCCAAGTACACGATCAACCACGCGCGGGAAAAGTAGGCGTCGTCGCCGCGCGTGTCTCGGGGAGAAAAAAGAGCCTCCCCGACCTGCGCCGGGGAGGCTGGACTGGGCTTTCGTGCCCTGCTGAGGAGATAGACAGACACCGCAAGGTGTCGCCGTGCTTCTCGCAAGCGCCATGCCAGCGCCGCGCACCGGCGTCGTGCACGCCGACGGGCACGGTTGGTCAGGCGGGCATCGCCTCCACGTGCGCCTGCCGCGTGTAGAGGAAGTCGAGCACCGCCTTGCGGCAGTGCACGTAGCGCGGATCCTCGGCCAGCGCCACGCGGTCGCGCGGGCGTTCCAGCGGCACGGGCAGGATCTCGCCGATGGTCGCCGCCGGCCCGTTGGTGAGCATGACGATGCGGTCGGCCAGCAGCACGGCCTCGTCGACGTCGTGCGTCACCATCAGCACCGTGCTCTTCGTGCGCGCGACGATGCGCAGCAGTTCGTCCTGCAGCTTCGCGCGGGTGAGCGCATCGAGCGCGCCGAAGGGCTCGTCGAGCAGCAGCACCTTGGGCTCCATGGCCAGCGCGCGGGCGATGCCCACGCGCTGCTTCATGCCGCCCGAGATCTCGTGCGGCCGCCGCCCTGCCGCGTGCGCCATGCCGACGAGCGCCAGCGCCGCCTCGGTGCGCGCCTTCAGTGCGGGCTTGCCTTCACGTGCACCGAAGACGCGCTCCACCGCCAGGTGCACGTTCTCGGCGCACGTCAGCCAGGGCAGCAGCGAGTGGTTCTGGAACACCACCGCGCGCTCGGGCCCCGGTGCGGCGATCTCGCGGCCGTCGCACAGCAGCACGCCGCTGGTGGGCCGCACCAGCCCGGCCACCAGGTTGAGCAGCGTGCTCTTGCCGCAGCCCGAGTGCCCGATGAGCGCCACGAACTCGCCCGGCGCCACACCCAGGTGGATGTCGCGCAGTGCGTGGAACGGGCCGCGGCGCGTCGGGAAGACCATCTCCACGCCCTCGGCGCGGATGGCGAAGCGCGGCTCAGTCATGCGAGAACCGCCGCGCCACGGCCATGAGCGCCTGCTCGAGCAGCAGACCGACGATGCCGATGACGAAGATGGCCACGATGATGTGGCGCACGTTGAGGTTGTTCCACTCGTCCCAGACCCAGAAGCCGATGCCCACGCCGCCGGTCAGCATCTCGGCCGCGACGATCACCAGCCAGGCCGTGCCCACGCTCAGGCGCACGCCGGTCAGCATGTAGGGCAGCACGGCGGGGAAGAGGATGCGCGTGATGACCTTCCACTCCGACAGGTTCAGCACCCGCGCCACGTTCAGGTAGTCCTGCGGCACGCGCTGCACGCCCACCGCGGTGTTGATGATCATCGGCCAGATGCTGCAGATGAAGATGGTCCAGATCGCCGCCGGGTTGGCCGCCTTGAACACCAGCAGGCCGATCGGCAGCCAGGCCAGCGGCGACACCGGCCGCAGCAGGCTGATGAGCGGCCCGGCCATGCGGTTCAGGAAGGTGAAGCGCCCGATGAGGAAACCCAGCGGGATGCCCACGGCCGCGGCCAGCCCGAAGCCCAGGCCCACGCGCTGCAGCGAGTTCAGCACGTTCCAGCCGATGCCCTGGTCGTTCGGCCCCTTGCGGTAGAACGGGTCGGCGAAGAGCTGCAGCGCGGCGTCGAAGGTCGCGGCGGGCGTGGGGAAGGGCCCGCCGTTCATCGTCAGCAGCGCCCAGATGCCCACCAGCAGTGCCATGCCGATGACCGGCGGCAGCACCGCGAGCCACAGGCCGCGCCAGTCGAAGGGTGCGCGAGGCGGCCGTATGGCGACGGCACGCGGCGCCGCGGCTGCGAGCAGGGTCGGCGTGATCGCCGCCGGTGCGCGTGCACCGGCTGCGGGCGGCGCGCCGTCGAGCGGCGCGTGGAAGACGGCGGCCACCATGGTGTCGGTCTCCCGTGCTCAGGCCGCGGCCAGCTTGACCTTGAAGCCGTCGGCGTACTTCGCCGGCTCCTTGCCGTCCCACACCACGCCGTCGATCAGCTTGCTCGTGCGCAGGTCGCTCCTGGGCACGCTCACCTTCACCTGCGCCGCCGCCTGCTTGTAGAGCTCGGTCTGGTTGATCTGGCGCGCCACCGCCAGGTAGTCGGGGTGCTCCTTGAGCAGCCCCCAGCGCTTGTGCTGGGTCAGGAACCACATGCCGTCGGAGAGGTACGGATAGTTGACCGCACCGTCGCCGAAGAACTTCATGTGGTTCGGGTCGTCCCAGGTCTTGCCCAGGCCGTTCTGGTAGCGCCCGAGGATGCGCTGGTTGATCGCGTCGACGCTGGTGTTGACGTAGCTCTTGTCGGCCACGGTCTCGGCCATCTTGTTCTTGTTCTGCAGCCCGGCGTCGATCCAGCGGCCGGCCTCGAGCACCGCCATGACCACCGCGCGCGCGGTGTTGGGGTGCTTCTTCACGAACTCGGCCGTGGTGCCCAGCGCCTTCTCGGGGTGGTCGCGCCAGATGTCCTGCGTCGTGGCGGCCGTGATGCCGATGCCGTCGATGATGGCGCGGTGGTTCCACGGCTCGCCGACGCAGAAGCCGTCCATGTTGCCCACGCGCATGTTGGCCACCATCTGCGGCGGCGGCACGGTGATGACCTTGGCGTCCTTCATCGGGTTCACGCCCGCGCTGGCCAGCCAGTAGTACAGCCACATCGCGTGCGTGCCGGTGGGGAAGGTCTGGGCGAAGGTGTAGTCGCGCTTCTCGCTGGCCATCAGCCGGGCGAGCGAGGGGCCGTCCACCGCACCCTTGTCGGCCAGCTTCTTCGACAGCGTGATCGCCTGGCCGTTGTGGTTGAGGTTCATCAGCACGGCCATGTCCTTCTTCGGCCCGCCCACGCCCAGGTGCACGCCGTAGACCAGGCCCCACAGCACGTGCGCCATGTCGAGTTCGCCGTTGACCAGCTTGTCGCGCACGCCGGCCCAGCTGGCCTCCTTGGTGGGCACGATGCGGATGCCGTACTTCTTGTCGAAGCCCAGCACGCTGGCCATCACCACGCTGGCGCAGTCGGTCAGCGGGATGAAGCCGATGCGCACCTCCTCCTTCTCGGGCTTGTCGCTGCCCGCGGCGTAGGCCGCGGCCTGCAGGCCGCTCAGCAGGGCGGCGCTGCCCCCGGCCGCGGCGGCAGCCTTCACGAGTGATCGGCGGGTCATGTCGGGCGGTCCTGTTTCGATGGGGTTCATGTGCGCTCGCAAGTGAGAGAAGAGACGGATGCCGAGGCCACAACGACGAAGGGCGTCCGCACGACGCGCGGCCTGCTTGGCGAAGGCTGCGCGGTCGTGAGGACGCCCTTGTCCCGCCTTGCCGCTGCGCACGCATGGCGCATCGGCAGGCGATCGGTGTGGTGCGGAGATCGGCGTTGATCTCCCTGCCATCGGTTTCGCAAGCGCCGTGCCAGCCGAACGCGGCCGATTCGTGCTGCACACGCGACATGGCGGCGCGCCAGCGCACCAAGGCGCGGCGGCGCGCGCCGACCGCTGCGCGGCGCTGGTGCGCCGGTCGTGGCTACAGCAGCAGTTCGGCGGCGTCGACGATGCGCTGCGCCACCTCGGCCATCTTCAGCCCCTTGTCCATCGCCGCCTTGCGCAGTCGCGCGTAGGCCTCGGCTTCGCCGATCTGATGGCGCTGCATCAGCAGGCCCTTGGCGCGGTCCACCACCTTGCGCTCGGCCAGCGCGCTGCGCGCCTCGGCCAGCTCGCGGCGCAGCGTTTCCTCGTGGCGGAAGCGCGCCAGCGCCACGTCGAGCACCGGCTTGACGCGCTCGGGCGCCAGCCCGGCCACCACGTAGGCGGTGACGCCCGCGGCGATGGCGTCGCCCACGTGGCGCGTGTCGCTGTCGTCGGTGAACAGCACGATGGGCCGGCGCTCGTCGCGCGTGGCCATCACCACGTGCTCCAGCGTGTCGCGCGCCTGGCTCTCGGCGTCGACGATGATGAGGTCGGGCTGCAGCTGCTGCAGCCGCTCGGGCAGGAAGGGGTCGGCCGGCAGCACCGCCACGATGTGGCAGCCGGCCTCCAGCAGGCCGATGCGCAGGCTGCGCGACCGCTCGGCTTCGCGCTGCGTGGCTTCGTCGGGTGCATCGGCCAGCTGCAGCGCATCGGGCGCGACGATGACGATGCGCGTCGCCGCCGACGTGGCCTCGGCGCGCGGCCGCGCCGGGGCTGGCGCCGGCGGCTGCGAACGCGACGCGGAAGGGGACGCGGAAGGGGACGGGGAAGGGGGCGGGGAAGGGGCTCGCGCCATGTTGCCGCCGCGGCTTGCAACTTCCGCGCCGCACACCGCCGCCTACACTTGCCGCCGGTGAAGGTCCTGGGATTCGAAACCTCGTGCGACGAGACCGGCGTGGCGCTGGTCGAGACGCGGCCCGAAGGCGAGCCGCGCCTGCTGGCCGAGGCGCTGCACACGCAGGCGGCCATGCACGCCGACTACGGCGGCGTGGTGCCCGAGCTGGCGTCGCGCGACCACATCCGGCGCGTGCTGCCGCTGGCACGGCAGGTGCTGGACAAGGCCGGCTGCACGCCGGCCGACGTGGACTTCGTGGCCTACACGCGCGGCCCGGGCCTGGCCGGCGCGCTGCTGGTGGGCGCCGGCGTGGCGGTCGCGCTCGCCGCCGCGCTCGACAGGCCGGCGCTCGGCGTGCACCACCTCGAAGGGCACCTGCTGTCGCCCTTTCTCGGTGCCGAGTCCGACGGCGACGCACCCCGGTTCCCCTTCGTCGCGCTGCTGGTGAGCGGCGGCCACACGCAGCTGATGCGCGTGGACGGCGTGGGCCGCTACACGCTGCTGGGCGAGACCATCGACGACGCCGCCGGCGAGGCCTTCGACAAGAGCGCCAAGCTGCTCGGCCTGGGTTACCCGGGCGGCCCGGCGCTGGCGCGGCTGGCGGCCTTCGGCGACGAGCAGGCGTACGCGCTGCCGCGGCCGTTGCTGCACAGCGGCGACCTCGACTTCTCCTTCGCCGGGCTCAAGACGGCGGTGCTGACGCAGCACCGCAAGCTGGGCCCCAACGTGTGCGAGCAGTCGCGCGCCGACCTGGCCGCGGCGACGCAGGCGGCCATCGTCGACGTGCTGGTCGCCAAGTCGCTGCGTGCGCTGAAGACGAGCGGCGTGCGCCGCCTGGTGGTGGCCGGCGGCGTCGGCGCCAACCTGCGCCTGCGGGAGCGCCTCGATGCGGGCGCGGCGGCGCTGGGCGCACAGGTGCACTACCCGCCGCTGGCGCTGTGCACCGACAACGGCGCCATGATCGCCCTGGCCGCCGCGCTGCGCGTGCAGCACGGGTTGGACCAAGGCAGCACCGACGGTGCCTTCGACGTGCGCCCGCGCTGGCCGCTGGACGCGATCTGACCTTGCGGCGGCCGCGCCGCGCACAAGGCGCGCCGGCAACGGTGCCGGACGTGCACCAGCAACGCGCCTCCTAGAATCGTCGACAACCCGGTTTCCCTCGTCCTCCATGTCATTGAATCGACGCGCCGCCCTGGCGCTGCCGCTGGCCTTGTGTTCGCCTTTCGCCGCCTCGGCCCAGGCCGAGCCGATCAAGCTGGCGCTGATCGAAGGCCTGTCGGGCGCGTTCGCCAACGCCGGCGAAGCCGTGTTCCGCAACCTGCTCTGGGCCACCGAGCGCATCAACGCGCGTGGCGGCGTGAAGCTGCCGGGCGGCGCGCGCCCGCTCGTGCTGCAGCGCTTCGACAGCAAGGGCACGGCCGACGAGGCGCTCGCCATGCTGCGCGCCGCGCTCGACCAGCGCATCGGCTTCGTGCTGCAAGGCAACAGCTCGGCCACGGCGGCGGCGCTGATCGACGCGCTCGACAAGCACAACGGGCGCGAGCCGCAGCGCCGCGCGCTGTTCCTCAACTACTCGGCGGCGGACCCCGCGCTCACCAACGAGCGCTGCAGCCCCTGGCACTTCCGCTTCGACGCCCATGCCGACATGCGGCTGGCGGCGCTGGTCGACGTGCTGCAGGGCGACCGCGGCGTGCAGCGCCTGTACCTCATCGGCCAGGACTACAGCTTCGGCCAGCATGTGCTGAAGACGGCGCGCGCGATGGTCGGCGAGCGCCGGCCCGACATCCAGATCGTCGGCGACGAACTGCACCCGCTGGGCCGGGTGAAGGACTTCCTGCCCTACGCGGCCAAGATCAAGGCGAGCGGCGCGCAGGCCGTGCTCACCGGCAACTGGGGCAACGACCTGACGCTGCTGGTGCGCGTGCTGCGCGAGGTGGGCAGCGAGGCGCGCCTGTACACCTTCTACGGCAACGCGCTGGGTGCGCCGGCGGCCATCGGCGAGGCCGGCGTCGGCCGCGTGCTGGCGGTGGCCGAGTGGCACCCCAACGCAGGCGACGCGGCGTCGGACGCGTTCTACGCCGCCTTCCGCCAGCGCTTTCCGGATCCACGCGACGACTACGTGCACGCCCGCATGCAGGTGATGGTGGAGATGCTGGCCGCGGCCATCGAACGCGCCGGCAGCACCGAGCCGGGCGCCGTGGCGCGGGCGCTGGAAGGCGCGGCCTACGACGGCCGCACGCTCGGCGGCCTGCACCAGGCGACGATGCGCGCCGCCGACCACCAGCTGCAACAACCGCTGGTGGTGAGCGTGATGGACAAGGCCGGGGCGCCGGGCGTCAGGCACGACGTCGAAGGCTCGGGCTACGGCTTTCGCACGCTGCGCCGCTTCGACGCCGCGGCCGTGAGCCAGCCGCACACGTGCCGGATGGCACGTCCCGACTGAACGTGCCCGATGGCACGAGCCGAGTGAGCGTGCCGCGCGTCACGTCCCGATCGACCCTTCTCCCAACGTAGGACCGCCACCATGCGCGACGCCATCCAGCAGCTGCCCGCCAGCCAGATCCGCGAGGTGGCCAACGCCGGCCTCGGCCGGCCCGACGTGCTGGCCTTCTGGTTCGGCGAAAGCGACGAGGTCACGCCCGAGCCCATCCGCCAGGCCGCGGCCGAGTCGCTGGCGCGGGGCGAGACCTTCTACTCGCACAACCTCGGGCTGCCCGAACTGCGCGAGGCCATCGCCGGCAACGCCAGCGCGCTGCATGCGCCGGTGGCTGCCGGCCGCATCGCCGTCACCTCGTCGGGCGTGAACGCCCTGATGCTCGCCATGCAGCTGCTGGTGGGCGCGGGCGACCGTGTCGTGGCCGTCGTGCCGCTGTGGCCCAACCTGACGGCGCAGCCCGCGATCCTGGGCGCGAGCGTGCACCGGGTGTCGCTGGTGCCGGTCGATGGGCGCTGGACGCTGGACCTGGCCGCGCTGCTCGCTGCGGTCACGCCCGACACGCGCGTGCTGCTGCTCAACGCGCCGAACAATCCCACCGGCTGGACGCTCACGCGCGCCGAGCAGCAGGCCATCCTCGAGCACTGCCGGCGCACCGGCACCTGGATCGTCGCCGACGAGGTGTACGAGCGCCTCTACTACGCCGGCGACGCACCGGCCGCGCCGAGCTTCCTCGACGTCGCCGCGCCCGACGACCGGCTGGTCGTGGCCGGCAGCTTCAGCAAGAGCTTCCTCATGACCGGCTGGCGGCTCGGCTGGCTGGTGTTGCCCGAGGGCCACGCCGAGCACATGGGCAAGCTGCTCGAGTTCAACAGCTCCTGCGCGCCGGTGTTCGTGCAGCGCGGCGGCCTGGCGGCGCTGGGCATCGCAGCCGAGTTCGTGCCGCGGCTGCGCGCCCACCTGCAGGCCTGCCGCAACCGGCTGGTGGGCGGCCTGCAGGCCCTGGCGGGGGTCACGGTCGCCAGCCCGCCCGGCGGCATGTACGCCTTCTTCGCCATCGAAGGCGAGGCCGATTCCCTGGCGCTCGCCAAGCGCCTGGTGGCGCGCCACGGGCTGGGTCTGGCGCCGGGCTCGGCGTTCGGGCCCGAAGGGCAGGGCTGGCTGCGCTGGTGCTTCGCCTCGCGCGACCCGGCGCGGCTCGACGCCGGTGTGGCCCGGCTGGCCGAGGCGCTGCGGCTATAATCCGCGGCTGCCCTGGGCACGGGCGCCTTCGCCGGCACCGTCCATCAGGCTGGCGCCGGCCATTCGCTTTGGCGCCAGGCACGGGGCAACACGCACGGCACCGGTCGGTTTCACTGGTGTCCGCAAGTAGCCCCGACCGCGTGCCTGGCCCCTTCGGCCGCGGTCAACCGGAAACCCGCCGATGTGAGCGTCTCGAGGCTCGATGTCGCGGTTTCCGGAATTCGCCTCTAGGAAACTCGCATGCCTCTGCAAACCGCCGCCAAGGCCGAGATCGTCAAGGCCCACGCCCGTGGCGCCGCCGACACCGGCAGCCCCGAAGTGCAGGTCGCGCTGCTCACCGCGCGCATCAACGAACTCACGCCGCACTTCAAGACCCACCTGAAGGACCACCACGGCCGCCGCGGCCTGCTCAAGCTGGTGAACCAGCGCAAGCGCCTGCTGGCCTACCTGAAGGACAAGGATGCCGAGCGCTACACCGCGCTGATCGGCAAGCTGGGCCTGCGCAAGTGATCCTCGGCGCGGGGCGTCGCGGCCACCATGGCCGCAGCGCCCCGCGCCGCGTTCCGTTCCCCTTTTCAACAACGACCGGGCGGCACGTGCTGTGTCATTCCACCGGCGCCCGTGCATCCGCACGCGGGCTTCACTGGAATGGCATGCCGCTGCCCACCAATGCCAGGAGGCTTGAGCCATGAGCATGTTCAACAAGGTCACGAAGACCTTCCAGTGGGGCCGCCATCAGGTCACGCTCGAGACCGGCGAGATCGCGCGCCAGAGCACCGGCGCCGTCGTCGTCACGATGGAAGACACGGTGGTGCTGGCCACCGTCGTCGCGCGCGGCGAGGCCAAGGCGGGGCAGGACTTCTTCCCGCTCACCGTCGACTACATCGAGAAGACCTACGCCGCGGGCAAGATCCCGGGCAGCTTCTTCAAGCGTGAAGGCCGTCCGAGCGAGCTCGAGACGCTGACCAGCCGCCTGATCGACCGCCCCATCCGCCCGCTGTTCCCTGACGGCTTCTTCAACGAGGTGCAGGTCGTCATCCACGTGCTGAGCCTGAACCCCGAGGTGCAGGCCGACATCCCGGCGATGATTGGCACGAGCGCGGCGCTGGCCATCAGCGGCATCCCGTTCAACGGCCCGATCGGCGCGGCGCGCGTCGGCTATGTCAACGGCGAGTACGTGCTCAACCCCGGCCAGAGCGAGCTGGCCGACAGCCAGATGGACCTGGTGGTCGCCGGCACCGAGGCCGCCGTGCTGATGGTGGAGAGCGAGGCCCAGCAGCTGAGCGAGGACGTGATGCTCGGCGCCGTGGTCTTCGGCCACGACCAGGGCAAGGTCGCCATCGCCGCGATCAACGAGCTGGTGCGCGACGCCGGCAAGCCCGAGTGGCAGTGGCAGGCGCCGCCCAAGGACGAGGCCTTCATCGGCAAGGTCACGGCGCTGGCCGAAGAGAAGCTGCGCGCGGCCTACCAGATCCGCCTGAAGCAGCAGCGCACCGCCGCCGTGCGCGAGGCCTACACCGCGACGCTCGCGGCGCTGAAGGCCGAGGGCGTCGAGTTCGACGCGATCAAGGTCGAAGGGCTGCTGTTCGAGATCGAGTCGCGCATCGTGCGCAGCCAGATCCTCTCGGGCGAGCCGCGCATCGACGGCCGCGACACGCGCACCGTGCGCCCCATCGAGATCCGCTCGGGCGTGCTGCCGCGCACCCACGGCTCGGCGCTGTTCACGCGCGGCGAGACGCAGGCGCTGGTGGCCGCGACGCTGGGCACCGAACGCGACGCCCAGCGCATCGACGCGCTGAGCGGCGAGTTCGAGGACCGCTTCATGCTCCACTACAACATGCCGCCCTTCGCCACCGGCGAGACCGGCCGCGTGGGCAGCCCGAAGCGGCGCGAGATCGGCCACGGCCGCCTGGCCAAGCGCGCGCTGGTGGCGGTGCTGCCGAGCAAGGACGAGTTCCCGTACACGCTGCGCGTGGTCAGCGAGATCACCGAATCCAACGGCAGCTCGTCGATGGCCTCGGTGTGCGGCGGCTGCCTGTCGCTGCTCGATGCCGGCGTGCCGCTGAAGGCGCACGTGGCCGGCATCGCCATGGGCCTGATCAAGGAAGGCAACCGCTTCGCGGTGCTGACCGACATCCTCGGCGACGAGGATCACCTGGGCGACATGGACTTCAAGGTGGCCGGCACCACCAGCGGCATCACGGCGCTGCAGATGGACATCAAGATCCAGGGCATCACCAAGGAGATCATGCAGGTCGCCCTGGCGCAGGCCAAGGAAGCGCGGCTGCACATCCTCGGCAAGATGGTCGAGGCCGTCGGCGGCGCCAAGACCGAGGTGAGCCAGTTCGCGCCGCGCCTCTACACCATGAAGATCAACCCGGAGAAGATCCGCGACGTGATTGGCAAGGGTGGGGCGGTGATCCGCGCGCTGACCGAGGAGACGGGCTGCACCATCGACATCGGCGAGGACGGCACGATCACCATCGCCAGCACCGACGCCGACAAGGCCGAGTTCGCCAAGAAGCGCATCACCGAGATCACGGCCGAGGCCGAGGTCGGCAAGACCTACGAAGGCCCGGTCACCAAGATCCTGGACTTCGGCGCCCTGGTCAACATCCTGCCGGGCAAGGACGGCCTGCTGCACATCAGCCAGATCGCGCACCAGCGCGTCGAGCGCGTCGAGGACTTCTTGAAGGAAGGCCAGGTCGTGCAGGTGAAGGTGCTGGAGACCGACGAGAAGGGCCGCATCAAGCTGAGCATGAAGGCGCTGATCGAGCGGCCCGAGGGCATGGCCGACGAGCCGCGCTTCGAGCGTGGCGAGCGCGGCGACCGCCCGCCGCGGCGCGAGCGTGGTGACCGCGACGACCGTCCGCGCCGCGAGCGTGGTGACCGAGGCGAGCGTGGTGGCGAACGCAGCGCCGAGCGCGGCGACGACCGTCCGCGCCGCGACGCGGCCGCCCCTGGCGACGAGGCCGGTGCCGGCGACACCTGGCGCCCGGCCGACGCGCCGGCGCCGTCGGCCTCGGCCGGCATCGAGAACGCGGCCAGCGGCGGCGCCGACGTCGGCAGCGGCGGCCACGACCGCGACGAAGGCAACGGCGGCAACGGCGGCAACCGCCAGGGCTGAAGGCCTGCGTCGCCCGGCACGACAGCACCGCACCCCATGCGCGCCATCGAGATCACCCGCCCCGGCGGCCCCGAGGTGTTGCGGCCGTGCGAGCGGCTCGCGCCCGAGCCGGCCGCCGGCGAGCTGCTGATCGCGGTGCAGGCCTCGGGCGTGAACCGCCCCGACGTGCTGCAGCGCAAGGGCGCCTACCCGCCGCCGGCGGGCGCGTCCGACCTGCCCGGGCTCGAGGTGGCCGGCACCGTGGTCGCCGGCCGTGACGAGGACCTGGCCGCCGCGGGCCTGGCCATCGGCGACGCGGTGTGCGCGCTGGTGGCGGGCGGCGGCTATGCCGAGCGCTGCACGGCGCCGTGGGGACAGTGCCTGCCGGTGCCCAAGGGCCTGAGCATGGTCGAGGCGGCGGCGCTGCCCGAGACGTTCTTCACCGTCTGGCAGAACGTCTTCCACATCGCCCGGCTGCAGCCCGGCGAGACGCTGCTGGTGCAGGGCGGCTCGTCGGGCATCGGCGTGGCCGCGATCCAGCTCGCCAAGGCGCTGGGCGCGCAGGTCATCGTCACCGCCGGCAGCGACGACAAGTGCGCCGCCTGCCTGGCGATCGGCGCCGACCACGCCATCCACTACAAGGCGCAGGACTTCGCGCCCGAGGTCAAGCGCCTCACCGGCGGGCGCGGCTGCGACGTCGTGCTCGACATGGTCGCGGGCGACTATCTGGGCCGCGAGGTCGACTGCCTGGCCGAGGACGGCCGGCTGGCGCTGATCGCGGTGCAGGGCGGCACGGCCAGCCAGGTCGACGCCGGCCTCGTGCTGCGCAAGCGCCTGACCATCACCGGCTCCACGCTGCGCCCGCGCAGCGTGGCCTACAAGACCATGCTGGCGCGCGAGCTGCGGACGACCGTGTGGCCGCTGCTCGAGGCCGGCAAGGTCAAGCCCGTCATCCACCAGGTGTTCGCCGCCGAGCGCGCCGCCGAGGCGCATGCGCTCATGGAGTCGAGCACCCACGTGGGCAAGATCGTGCTCGCCTGGGCCTGATGCCCACCCGAGGGGAAGCCACCATGCGTCGCAAGCTCGTCGTCGGCAACTGGAAGATGAACGGCAGCCGCCCGGCCAACGCCGAGCTGCTGGCGGCGTTGATCGCTGCGCGCCCGTACGGCGCCGACGTGGCGGTGTGCGTGCCGGCGGTGTTCCTCACCGAGACGGCGGCCACGCTGGCCGGCAGCGACATCCGCTGGGGCGCGCAGGACGTGTCGGCGCACGAGTCCGGTGCCTACACCGGCGAGATCTCCGCCGGCATGCTGCACGAGTGCGGCTGCCGCTACGCCATCGTCGGCCACAGCGAGCGCCGCGCCTACCATGCGGAGAGCGACCTGCTCGTGGCTCAGAAGGCGCAGGCGGCGCTGGCGCGCGGCGTCACGCCCATCGTCTGCGTCGGCGAGACGCTGGCCGAGCGCGAGGCCGGCCACACCGAGGACGTCGTCAAGCGCCAGCTCTCGGCCGTGATCCACCAGCTGGCGCACTGCGCCGCCGAGATGGTGGTGGCCTACGAGCCGGTGTGGGCCATCGGCACCGGCCGCACCGCCACGCCCGAGCAGGCGCAGGCCGTGCACGCGGTGCTGCGCGCCCAGCTGCAGGCCGCGACCGGCCACGCCGAGCGCATGACCATCCTCTACGGCGGCAGCGTCAAGGCCGACAACGCGGCCCAGCTGTTCGCCCAACCCGACATCGACGGCGGCCTGATCGGCGGCGCCTCGCTCAAGGCGGCCGACTTCATCGCCATCTGCCGCGCCGCGGGCTGACACCGCGCGCCGCGACCCACGAACCACACGACACCCTCGACCCGACGACCATGCAAATCTGGATGACCTTGATCCTGGCCCTGCAGCTGCTGAGCGCCATCGCGATGATCGCGCTGGTGCTCATCCAGCACGGCAAGGGCGCCGACATGGGCGCGAGCTTCGGCAGCGGGGCCTCGGGCAGCCTGTTCGGCGCCACCGGCAGTGCCAACTTCCTGTCGCGCAGCACGGCCGCGCTGGCCACGGTGTTCTTCCTGTGCACGCTGGCGCTGGCCTACATCGGCGGCAGCAGCAACGTGCGCACCGAGCAGGGCGGCAGCGTGCTCGACCGCCCGGCCAACGGTGCCAGCCAGCCGGCCGGCGTGGTGCCGAGCGCCGTGCCGAATGCGGTGCCGCGGCCGGCCTCGGCGCCGGGTGCCGGCGCGCCCGCCGCGCCCGCTGCCGCGACCGTCCCGGCCCCGGCGCCCGCGGCGTCGCGCTGAGCGGCCCGGACCGGCCGCACTGACCTCGCGCAAGGTCAGCGCCCCCTCGTTTGGGGATAGAATCGCGAGCTGTCCGCACACCGCCATTCCTCAGGTGTGCAGGGTGCCCCAAGCACCCCGAGAACGTCGTGCCGACGTGGTGAAATTGGTAGACACGCTATCTTGAGGGGGTAGTGGCGAAAGCTGTGCGAGTTCGAGTCTCGCCGTCGGCACCAAAGAGCTCCAACAGCCGCCTTCATGGACCTGCAAGCCTACCTGCCCGTCATCCTGTTCATCCTGGTGGGCGTAGGCGTCGGGATCGCCCCGCAGGTGCTGGGTTTCCTGCTCGGCCCCAACCGGCCCGACGCGGCCAAGAACAGCCCCTACGAATGCGGCTTCGAGGCCTTCGAGGACGCGCGCATGAAGTTCGACGTGCGCTACTACCTCGTGGCCATCCTCTTCATCCTGTTCGACCTCGAGATCGCCTTCCTCTTCCCCTGGGCCGTGGCGCTGCACGACATCGGTGCGACCGGCTTCTGGGCCATGATGGTCTTCCTCGGCATCCTCGTGGTGGGCTTCGTGTACGAGTGGAAGAAGGGCGCCCTCGACTGGGAATGATCGGCAAGCAACATGGGAATTGAAGGCGTCCTCAAGGAAGGCTTCGTCACCACCTCGGTCGACAAGCTGATCAACTGGTCGAAGACCGGCTCGCTGTGGCCCATGACCTTCGGCCTGGCCTGCTGCGCCGTGGAGATGATGCACGCCGGCGCGGCGCGCTACGACATCGACCGCTTCGGCATGCTGTTCCGCCCCAGCCCCCGGCAGAGCGACCTGATGATCGTCGCCGGCACGCTGTGCAACAAGATGGCGCCGGCGCTGCGCAAGGTGTACGACCAGATGGCCGAGCCGCGCTGGGTGCTGAGCATGGGCTCGTGCGCCAACGGCGGCGGCTACTACCACTACAGCTACAGCGTGGTGCGCGGCTGCGACCGCATCGTGCCGGTGGACGTCTACGTGCCGGGCTGCCCGCCCACGGCCGAGGCGCTGCTGTACGGCATCCTGCAGCTGCAGGCCAAGATCCGCCGCGAGAACACGATCGCACGATGACGGCTCCGCTCGAACGCCTGCAGGCGGCGCTCGGCTCGGTGCTGGGCGACGCCATCACCGCCTCGGTCATCGACCGCGGCGAACTCACCATCACCATCAAGGCCGCGGCGTATGCCGAGGCCGCCGTGGCGCTGCGCGACCATGCCGAGCTGCGCTTCGAGCAGCTGATGGACCTGTGCGGCCTGGACTACAGCGAGTGGCGCAACGAGCCCAACGACGGCCCGCGCTACGCCGTGGTGCTGCACCTGCTGTCGCTCACCCACAACTGGCGGCTGCGCGTGCGCGTCTACGCGCCCGACGACGACCTGCCCGCCGTGGCGTCGATCACCGACGTGTGGAACGCCGCCAACTGGTTCGAGCGCGAAGCCTTCGACCTGTTCGGCATCATCTTCGAAGGCCACGCCGACCTGCGCCGCCTGCTCACCGACTACGGCTTCATCGGCCACCCGATGCGCAAGGACTTCCCGACCACGGGCCACGTCGAGATGCGCTACGACGCCGACACGCAGCGCGTGATCTACCAGCCGATCACCATCGAGCCGCGCGAGCTCATCGCCCGCGTCGTGCGCGAAGAGACCTTCGGCAAGGTGCGCTGACATGGCCGAGATCAAGAACTACACGCTCAACTTTGGTCCGCAGCACCCCGCCGCGCACGGCGTGCTGCGCCTGGTGCTGGAGCTCGACGGCGAGGTGATCCAGCGCGCCGATCCGCACATCGGCCTGCTGCACCGCGCGACCGAGAAGCTGGCCGAATCGAAGACGTACCTGCAGAGCCTGCCCTACATGGACCGGCTCGACTACGTCTCGATGATGTGCAACGAGCACGCCTACTGCCTGGCGGTGGAAAAGCTCATCGGCGTCGACGTGCCGATCCGCGCGCAGTACATCCGGGTGATGTTCGCCGAGCTCACGCGCATCCTCAACCACCTGCTGTGGCTGGGCGCGCACGGGCTGGACTGCGGGGCGATGAACATCCTCATCTACTGCTTCCGCGAGCGCGAGGACATCTTCGACATGTACGAGGCGGTGAGCGGTGCGCGCATGCACGCCGCCTACTTCCGCCCGGGCGGCGTGTACCGCGACCTGCCCGACGCGATGCCGCAGTACAAGCCCAGCCGCATCCGCAACGAGAAGGCCGTGAAGGCGCTGAACGAGGCGCGCCAGGGTTCGCTGCTCGACTTCATCGAGGACTTCTCGCGCCGCTTCCCGAAGAACGTCGACGACTACGAGACGCTGCTCACCGACAACCGCATCTGGAAGCAGCGCACGGTGGGCATCGGCGTGGTGAGCCCGGAGCGCGCGCTCAACCTCGGCTTCACCGGCCCCATGCTGCGCGGCAGCGGCATCGCCTGGGACCTGCGCAAGAAGCAGCCCTACGACGTCTACGACCGCATGGACTTCGACGTGCCGGTCGGCACCAACGGCGACACCTACGACCGCTACCTCGTGCGCATCGAAGAGATGCGCCAGGCCAACCGCATCGTGCAGCAGTGCATCGCCTGGCTGCGTGCCAACCCCGGCCCGGTGATCACCGACAACCACAAGGTCGCTCCGCCTTCGCGCCTCGAGATGAAGGCCAACATGGAAGAGCTGATCCACCACTTCAAGCTCTTCACCGAAGGCATGCACGTGCCCGAGGGCGAGGCCTACGCCGCGGTGGAGCACCCCAAGGGCGAGTTCGGCATCTACCTCGTGAGCGACGGCGCCAACAAGCCCTACCGGCTGAAGATCCGCCCGCCGGGCTTCGCCCACCTGGCCGCGCTGGACGAACTGGCGCGCGGCCACATGATCGCCGACGCCGTGGCCATCATCGGCACGATGGACATCGTCTTCGGCGAGATCGACCGATGAACGCCACGCCCACCTTCAGCGAGCAGACGCTCGCGCGTTTCGCGCGCGAGGTCGCCAAGTTTCCGCCCGACCAGAAGCAGAGCGCCGTGATGGCCTGCCTGGCCATCGTGCAGCACGAGCAGGGCCACGTGACGACCGAGGCCGAGGACGGCATCGCCGCCTACCTGGGCATGCCGTCGATCGCGGTGCGCGAGGTGAGCACGTTCTACAACATGTACAACACGCAGCCGGTCGGCCGCTACAAGCTGAACGTCTGCACCAACCTGCCGTGCCTGCTGCGCGACGGCCAGAGCGCGCTGGACCACGTCTGCAGCCGGCTCGACGTGGCGCCCTACGAGACCACGCCCGACGGCACCTTCACCGTGCAGCCCAGCGAATGCCTGGGTGCCTGCGCCGACGCGCCGGTGATGCTGGTCAACGACCGCGAGATGCTGAGTTTCATGACGCCCGAACGGCTCGACGAACTGCTCGCCCTGCTGCAGGCCGAGCGCAGCACAACGGGGGAGGGCCACCGTGGCTGACCTGTCGAAGTTCAAGGCCGGCGGCCTGGAGACCTGCTTCCACGGCCGCCACGTCAACCCGCAGATCTACGCCGGCCTGGACGGCCGCAACTGGCGGCTGCAGGACTACGTGCAACGCGGCGGTTATGCCGCGCTGAAGAAGATCCTGGGGCAGGACGGCGGCGCCGGCATGACGCCCGACCAGGTGATCGCGGAAGTGAAGCTCGGCGCGTTGCGCGGCCGCGGCGGCGCGGGCTTTCCCACGGGGCTCAAGTGGAGCTTCATGCCGCGCATGTTCCCGGGGCCCAAGTACCTCGTCTGCAACAGCGACGAAGGGGAGCCGGGCACCTGCAAGGACCGCGACATCCTCGCCTACAACCCGCACATCGTCATCGAGGGCATGGCCATCGCCGCCTACGCGATGGGCATCCGCACGGGCTACAACTACATCCACGGCGAGATCTTCGAGGTGTACGAGCGCTTCGAGGAAGCGCTGGAGGAAGCGCGCGCCGCCGGCTTCCTGGGCGACGACATCCTCGGCAGCGGCTTCAGCTTCCAGCTGCACGCCTTCCACGGCTTCGGCGCCTACATCTGCGGCGAAGAAACCGCGCTGCTCGAATCGCTCGAAGGCAAGAAGGGCCAGCCGCGCTTCAAGCCGCCGTTCCCGGCGAGCTTCGGCCTCTACGGCAAGCCGACGACGATCAACAACACCGAGACCTTCGCAGCAGTGCCGTGGATCATCAACCACGGCGGTCAAGCCTATCTCGAGTGCGGCAAGCCGAACAACGGCGGCACCAAGATCTTCTCGGTGGTGGGCGACGTCAACCAGCCGGGCAACTTCGAGATCCCGCTGGGCACGCCGTTCTCCAAGCTGCTGGAGCTGGCCGGCGGCGTGAAGGGCGGATCGCTGAAGGCCGTGATCCCGGGCGGCAGCTCGGCGCCGGTGCTGCCGGGCAGCGTGATGATGGACCTGACGATGGACTACGACGCCATCGCCAAGGCCGGCTCGATGCTGGGCTCGGGCGCGGTCATCGTCATGAATCACACGCGCTGCATGGTGAAGAGCCTGCTGCGCCTGAACTACTTCTACATGCACGAGAGCTGCGGCCAGTGCACGCCGTGCCGCGAAGGCACGGGCTGGCTGTGGCGCGTGATCGACCGCATCGAGCACGGCAAGGGCCGCCCCGACGACCTGGCGCTGCTGGACAGCGTGGCCTTCAACATCAAGGGCCGCACCATCTGCGCGCTCGGCGACGCCGCCGCGATGCCGGTCGAGGGCATGCTCAAGCACTTCCGCGACGAGTTCGCGTACCACATCGAGCACAAGCACTGCATGGTCGGCGGCCACGCCACCACGCGGCCGGCCGAGCCGGCGCACGCCTGAAGGGCGCGCCCGTTCGCCACGACACAGCCATGATCGACATCGAACTCGACGGCCAGAAGGTCAGCGTCGCCGAAGGCAGCATGGTCATGCATGCCGCCGACGCCGCGGGCCGCTACATCCCGCACTTCTGCTACCACAAGAAGCTCTCCATCGCGGCCAACTGCCGCATGTGCCTGGTGGACATCGAGAAGATGCCCAAGCCCATGCCGGCCTGCGCCACGCCGGTCACCAACGGCATGGTGGTGCGCACGCAGAGCGACAAGGCGGTGAAGGCGCAGCAGTCGGTGATGGAGTTCCTGCTCATCAACCACCCGCTGGACTGCCCGATCTGCGACCAGGGCGGCGAATGCCAGCTGCAGGACCTGGCCATGGGCTACGGCGGCAGCAGCTCGCGCTACACCGAAGAGAAGCGCGTCGTCTTCCACAAGGACGTCGGCCCGCTGATCAGCATGGCCGAGATGACGCGCTGCATCCACTGCACGCGCTGCGTGCGCTTCGGCCAGGAGGTGGCCGGGGTGATGGAGCTCGGCATGGTGCACCGTGGCGAGCACAGCGAGATCACCACCATGGAAGGCCGCACCATCGACAGCGAGGTCAGCGGCAACATGATCGACCTGTGCCCGGTGGGCGCGCTGACGAGCAAGCCGTTCCGCTACAGCGCCCGCACCTGGGAACTTTCGCGCCGCAAGAGCGTGAGCCCGCACGACAGCACCGGCGCCAACCTCATCGCCCAGGTGCGCGGCGGCAAGGTCATGCGCGTGCTGCCGCTCGAGAACGAGGACGTCAACGAGTGCTGGCTGGCCGACCGCGACCGCTTCAGCTACGAGGCGGTGAACTCGGATTCGCGCCTGACGCAGCCGATGATCAAGCAGGGCGGCCAGTGGCAGGCGGTGGACTGGAACACCGCGCTCGGCTACGTGGCCGATGGCTTGAAGCGCATCAAGGTCGAGTTCGGCGGCGAGCCCAACGGCGGCATCGGTGCGCTGGCGCACCCCATGTCCACCTGCGAAGAGCTGCACCTGCTGGGCAAGCTGCTGCGCGCGCTGGGCAGCCAGAGCATCGACCACCGCCTGCGCCACGCCGATTTCGGCAACGCCGCGCCGGCGGGCAAGGCGCGCTGGCTGGGCACGTCCATCGCCTCGCTCTCGCAGCTGGACCGCGCCCTCGTGGTCGGCTCGTTCCTGCGCAAGGACCATCCGCTCTTCGCCCTGCGGCTGCGCCACGCCGTGCGCCGCGGCGCGCAGCTGTCCGTGCTGCATGCGCTGGACGACGAACCGCTGATCACCACCGCGCACCGTATCGTCGCCGCGCCGTCGCGCTGGTTCGCCACGCTGGCCGAGGTGGCCGCTGCCGTGGCCGCATCGAAGGGCGTGGCCGCGCCGGTGGACATCGGCGAAGGCCGCGAGCCGGGTGACGCCGCCAAGGCCATCGCCGCCTCGCTGCTGTCCGGCGAGCGCAAGGCCGTGCTGCTGGGCAACGCCGCCGCGCAGCACCCGCAGGCCGGCGCGCTGCTCGCCCTGGCGCAATGGATCGCCACGCAGTGCAGCGCCAGCTGCGGCTACTTCGGCGACGGCGGCAACAGCGTCGGCGCCCAGCTCGTCGGCGCCGTGCCGGGCGAAGGCGGCCTCAATGCCGGCCAGATGCTCGCCCAGCCGATGCGCGCGCTGTTCCTGCTCAACACCGAGCCGGTGCTCGACGCGGCCGACGCCGCCGCGGCGCGGCGTGCACTGTCGGCCTCGGGCCTGGTGGTGGCGCTCACGCCGTTCCGCGACGCCTGCGCCGACATCGCCGACGTGATGCTGCCCATCGGCACCTGGACCGAAACCGCCGGCACGTTCGTCAACGCCGAGGGCCGGGTGCAGAGCTTCCACGGCGTGATCAAGGCGATGGGCGACGCACGCCCGGCCTGGAAGGTGCTGCGCGTGCTGGCCAACCTGCTGGGCCTGCCGGGCTTCGACCACGACACCGCCGACGCGGTGCGCGCCGAGGCGCTGGGCAACCTGGACGACATCGCCGCGCGGCTGGACAACGGCAGCGGCGTGTCGCTGGCCGATGCCGCGCGCGCTGCTGCCGACGCGGCCACGCCCGACGGCGCCGTCGAGCGCATCGCCGACGTGCCCATCTACAGCAGCGACTGCATCGTGCGCCGCGCGCCCGCGCTGCAGCTCACCGCCGACGCACGTGCGCCGCTGGTGGGCCTGCCGTCGTCGCTGTGGCAGCGCCTGGGCCTGCAGCCGGGCGGCAAGGTCTACGTGGCGCAAGGCGACGCCAGCGTGGTGCTGCCCGCGCGCGAGGATGCGACGCTGGCCGACGGCACGGTGCGCATCGCCGCCGGCCATTCCAGCACGGCCATGCTGGGCGCCATGTTCGGCCCGCTGACGGTGGAGCGCGCCTGATGTTCGACAGCCTGCACCAGACGATGAACGGCGCCATCGGCGCCGGGCCCTGGCTCGTGGTCTGGACCCTGATCAAGATCGTCGCCGTGGTCGCGCCGCTGATGGGCTGCGTTGCCTACCTCACGCTGTGGGAACGCAAGGCCATCGGCTGGACGCAGATCCGCCCGGGCCCGAACCGCGTCGGCCCGTTCGGCCTGCTGACGCCCATCGCCGACGCGGTCAAGCTGATCTTCAAGGAGATCATCCGCCCGACGGCGGCCAACAAGGGGCTGTTCTTCCTCGGCCCCATCATGACGATCATGCCGGCGCTCGCCGCGTGGGCCGTCATCCCGTTCGGGCCCGAGGTGGTGCTGGCCGACGTCAACGCCGGGCTGCTGTTCCTGCTGGCGATCACGTCGCTGGAGGTCTACGGCGTCATCATCGCCGGCTGGGCCAGCAACTCGAAGTACGCCTTCTTAGGCGCGCTGCGCGCCTCGGCGCAGATGGTCAGCTACGAGATCGCGATGGGCTTCGCGCTCGTCGTGGTGCTGATGGTCTCGGCCAGCATGAACTTCGGCGAGATCGTCGCCTCGCAGGGGCGCGGCACCTTTGCCGACATGGGCGTGGGCCTGCTGTCGTGGAACTGGCTGCCGCTGTTGCCGATCTTCGTCGTCTACTTCATCTCGGGCCTGGCCGAAACCAACCGCCACCCGTTCGACGTGGTGGAAGGCGAGAGCGAGATCGTCGCCGGCCACATGATCGAGTACTCGGGGATGTCGTTCGCGATGTTCTTCCTGGCCGAGTACGCCAACATGATCCTCGTCAGCACGGTGTGCGTGCTGCTGTTCCTGGGCGGCTGGCTGCCGCCGTTCGACTTCCTCGCCTTCATCCCGGGCTGGATCTGGCTGGCCATCAAGGTCTTCGTGGTCGTCACGATGTTCCTGTGGGTGCGCGCGACCTTCCCGCGCTTCCGCTACGACCAGATCATGCGCCTGGGCTGGAAGATCTTCATTCCGGTGACGCTGGTGTGGCTCGTCGTCGTGGGCCTGTGGATCCAGTCGCCGTTCAACATCTGGAAGTAGGCAAGCCCATGGCCTCCCTCACCGCCGTCAAGGACGTGCTGTCCAGCTTCATGCTGACCGAGCTCTTCAAGGGCCTGGCGCTGACCGGCCGGCATTTCCTGTCGAAGAACATCACCATCCAGTACCCCGAGGAGAAGACGCCGCTGTCGCCGCGCTTCCGCGGGCTGCACGCGCTGCGCCGCTACGAGAACGGCGAGGAGCGCTGCATCGCCTGCAAGCTGTGCGAGGCGGTGTGCCCGGCGCTGGCGATCACGATCGACAGCGAGGTGCGCAACGACGGCACGCGCCGCACGACGCGCTACGACATCGACCTCACCAAGTGCATCTTCTGCGGCTTCTGCGAGGAAAGCTGCCCGGTGGACTCGATCGTCGAGACCAACCACCTCGAATACCACGGCGAGAAGCGCGGCGACCTGTACTTCACCAAGGACATGCTGCTGGCGGTGGGTGACCGCTACGAGAAGGAGATCGCCGCCAGCCGCGCCGCCGACGCGAAATACCGCTAGCCAGGCCGCGCGCCGCGGCCCGTTGCGGCCGCCGGACCACAACATGAACTCGATCACAGCCCTCTTCTACGTCTTCTCCGCCGTGCTGCTGGTGGCGTCGTTCCGTGTCATCACGGCGCGCAGCACGGTGCACGCGGCGCTGTTCCTCGTGCTGGCCTTCTTCAGCGCCGCGTGCATCTGGATGCTGCTGCGCGCCGAGTTCCTGGCCATCGCGCTGGTGCTGGTCTACGTGGGTGCGGTGATGGTGCTGTTCCTCTTCGTGGTGATGATGCTCGACATCGGCAGCGACCAGTTCCGCGAGGGCTTCTGGAAGCACCTGCCGCTGGCCGGCGCCGTCGGCGCGGTGATCGCGCTCGAGATGGCGCTGGTGCTGATGCGCGGCTTCAGGCTCGAGCCGCCGCCGGTGGACCCGAAGCTGGCGCAGCTGGGCAACACGCGGCTGCTGGGCATCGAGATCTACACCGAGTACCTCTACCCGCTGCAGCTGGCCGCGGTGCTGCTGCTGGTGGCGATCATCGCCGCCATCGCGCTCACGCTGCGTGCGCGCAAGGACAGCCGCCACATGGACCCGGGCCAGCAGGTGCGGGCGAAGAAGGGCGACCGGCTGCGCATCGTGAAGATGGCGCCGGAGGTGGCGCCGCCGTCGGGCCCGCAGCCGCAGGCCGGCGCCGAGGGCGGCAAGGCAGGGGGGACGGCATGACCGCCACCCTCGGCACGCTCACGCTCGGGCACTTCCTCTCGCTGGGCGGCATCCTCTTCGCGCTGTCGGTCATCGGCATCTTCCTCAACCGGCGCAACCTCATCGTCCTGCTGATGGCCATCGAGCTGATGCTGCTGGCCGTCAACCTGAACTTCATCGCCTTCTCGCACTACCTGCCGCTGGAGGCGGACCGCATGGCGGGCCAGGTGTTCGTGTTCTTCATCCTCACCGTGGCGGCGGCCGAATCGGCCATCGGCCTGGCGATCCTGGTGGTGCTGTTCCGCAACCGGGCGTCGATCAACGTCGAGGAACTCGACGAGCTGAAGGGCTGATCGACATGGCGATCTCGCAGAATCTCCTCCTCACCGTGCCGCTCGCGCCGCTGGCGGGTTCGCTCATCGCCGGCCTGGCCGGGCGCTGGGTCGGCCGCCGCGGCGCCCACTTCTTCACCATCCTGGGCGTGCTGGTGTCGTTCATCTGCTCGGCCATGGTGCTGGCACAGGTGGCCGGCGGCGCGCGCTTCTCGGGCACGATCTACGAGTGGGCCGTGCTCGGCAAGCTGGTCATGGAGGTCGGCTTCCTGGTCGACGGCCTGACGGCCATGATGATGGTGGTCGTGACCTTCGTCAGCCTGATGGTGCACGTCTACACCATCGGCTACATGGAAGGCGACCCGGGCTACCAGCGCTTCTTCTCGTACATCAGCCTGTTCACCTTCTCGATGCTCATGCTCGTCATGAGCAACAACTTCCTGCAGCTGTTCTTCGGCTGGGAAGCGGTGGGCCTGGTGAGCTACCTGCTCATCGGCTTCTGGTACAAGAAGCCGACGGCCATCTTCGCCAACATGAAGGCCTTCCTGGTGAACCGGGTCGGCGACTTCGGCTTCATCCTCGGCATCGGCCTGCTCGTCGCCTACGGCGGCACGCTGAACTACGGCGAGACCTTCGCCAAGGCCGGCGAACTCTCGCGCCTGACGTTCCCCGGCACCGACTGGGGGCTGCTGACGGTGGCGTGCATCTGCCTGTTCATCGGCGCCATGGGCAAGAGCGCGCAGTTCCCGCTGCACGTCTGGCTGCCCGACTCGATGGAAGGCCCCACGCCCATCAGCGCGCTGATCCACGCCGCGACGATGGTGACGGCCGGCATCTTCATGGTGGCGCGCATGTCGCCGCTGTTCGAGCTCAGCGACACGGCGTTGAACGTGGTGCTCGTCATCGGCGCGATCACGGCGCTGTTCATGGGCTTCCTGGGCATCATCCAGAACGACATCAAGCGCGTCGTCGCCTACTCGACGCTCAGCCAGCTCGGCTACATGACGGTGGCGCTCGGCGCCTCGGCCTACAGCGTGGCCGTGTTCCACCTGATGACGCATGCCTTCTTCAAGGCGCTGCTGTTCCTGGCCGCGGGCAGCGTGATCATCGGCATGCACCACGACCAGGACATCCGCAACATGGGCGGCCTGCGCAAGTACATGCCCATCACGTGGATCACCTCGCTGCTGGGCTCGCTGGCGCTGATCGGCACGCCGCTGTTCTCGGGCTTCTACAGCAAGGACTCGATCATCGAGGCGGTGCACGCCATCAACCTGCCGGGCAAGGCCTTCGCCGAGTTCGCGGTGGTGGCGGGCGTGTTCGTCACCGCCTTCTATTCGTTCCGGATGTACTTCCTGGTCTTCCACGGGCCGGAACGCTTCCGCCACAAGCCGCACCCGGCGCCCGACGCACACGAGGAAGACTTAAGCCACGACCACGGCCACGGCGGCGAACACGCGCACGAGCCGCATGAGTCGCCCTGGGTGGTGACGGCGCCGCTGATCCTGCTGGCCGTGCCCTCGGTGGTGATCGGCTACCTGACGATCCAGCCGATGCTGTTCGGCGACTTCCTCAAGGACGCCATCGTCGTCGACGCGGCGCGCCACCCGGCGATGACCGCGCTGGCGAACAACTTCCACGGCGCGCTCGCGATGGCGGCGCACGGGCTGCAGACGCTGGTGTTCTGGCTGGCCGTGGCCGGCGTGCTGACGGCGTGGCTGTTCTACATCAAGGCACCGCAGATCCCGGCCGCGTTCGACCGCGCGCTCAAGCCGCTGCGCACGGTGCTCGAGAACAAGTACTACATGGACTGGTTCAATGAGCACGTGCTGGCCGCCGGCGCGCGCCTGCTCGGCCTGGGGCTGTGGAAGGGCGGCGACCAGGCGCTGATCGACGGCGTGGTGGTCAACGGCTCGGCCAAGGCCGTGGGCGGCATCGGCTCGGTGGTGCGCACCTGGCAGACCGGGCGCCTGTACCAGTACGCGCTGGTGATGCTGCTGGGCATCTTCGCCTTGCTGACCTGGCAGCTGTGGCCGTTCTTCAGCACCTTCATCCGCTGAACACCGATCGAAGAGAAAGAACGAGAAGATGGGCTTGCTGAGCATCGCGATCTGGCTGCCGGTCGCCTTCGGGGCGCTGCTGCTGGCCGTGGGCCGCGATCAGAACGCTGCCGTCGTGCGCGCGCTCGCGCTCGTCGGCTCGGTGGTGTCGTTCCTGGTGACGATCCCCATCGTGACCGGCTTCAAGTCGGGCACGGCGGCGATGCAGTTCGTCGAGCGCACGCCCTGGATCGAGCGCTTCAACGTCTTCTACCACCTGGGGGTGGACGGCCTGTCGCTGTGGTTCGTGCCGCTCACGGCCTTCATCACCGTCATCGTGGTGATCTCGGCCTGGCAGGTGATCGAGGAGCGCGTGGCGCAGTACATGGGCGCCTTCCTCATCCTGAGCGGCCTGATGATCGGCGTGTTCTGCGCGCTCGACGGCATGCTGTTCTACGTGTTCTTCGAGGCCACGCTCATCCCGATGTACATCATCATCGGCGTGTGGGGCGGCCCGCGGCGCGTGTACGCGGCCTACAAGTTCTTCCTGTACACGCTGCTCGGCTCGCTGCTGATGCTGGTGGCGCTGGTGTACCTGTACTTCAAGAGCGGCGGCAGCTTCGACATCCTCACCTGGCACAAGCTGCCGCTGCCGATGAACGCGCAGACGCTGCTGTTCTTCGCCTTCTTCGCGGCGTTCAGCGTCAAGGTGCCGATGTGGCCGGTGCACACCTGGCTGCCCGACGCCCACGTCGAGGCGCCCACCGGCGGCTCGGTCGTTCTGGCGGCCATCATGCTGAAGCTCGGTGCCTACGGCTTCCTGCGCTTCTCGATGCCCATCGTGCCCGACGCCAGCCGCGAGTGGGCCTGGTTCATCATCACGCTCAGCCTCGTGGCCGTGGTCTACATCGGCCTGGTGGCGCTGGTGCAGCGCGACATGAAGAAGCTCGTGGCCTACAGCTCGATCGCGCACATGGGCTTCGTCACGCTCGGCTTCTTCATCTTCAACGAGCTGGGCGTGATCGGCGGCATCGTGCAGATGGTGAGCCACGGCTTCGTCTCGGGCGCGATGTTCCTGTGCATCGGCGTGCTCTACGACCGGGTGCACAGCCGCGAGATCGCCAGCTACGGCGGCGTGGTCAACACCATGCCCAAGTTCGCGGCCTTCGCCGTGCTGTTCGCCATGGCCAACTGCGGCCTGCCCGGCACCGCGGGTTTCGTCGGCGAATGGTTCGTCATCCTCGGCGCGGTGCAGCACAACTTTTGGATCGCGGCGCTGGCCGCCACCACGCTGGTGTTCGGCGCGGCCTACACGCTGTGGATGGTCAAGCGCGTGTACTTCGGCGACGTGGCCAACGCCGAGGTCAAGGCGCTCGACGACATCAACGGCCGCGAATTCCTCATGCTCGCCGTGCTGGCGATCGCCGTGCTCTGGATGGGTCTGTACCCGCGTCCCTTCACCGAGACGATGAACGCCTCGGTGACCGAGCTGCTGCGCCACGTGGCCGTGCCCAAGCTGAACTGAACCCCACTCCAACGATGACGAACTGGTCGGCTCTGGCCCCCGAGATCTGGCTGCTGCTGGCGGCCTGCGTGGTGCTGCTGGTGGACATCTTCAGCAGTCACCCCGAGCGCGGCCCCACGTTCTGGCTGACGCAGGCGTCGATCGCCGTGTTCGCCGCGCTGCACCTGGCCGGCTACGACCGCGGCATGACGGCGTATGCGATGGGCGGCATGGTGGTGGTCGACCCGATGGGCCACCTGCTCGCGTTCCTGGGCGCGCTGGCGATGATGGTCACGCTGGGCTACGCCCGTCCGACGCTGGCCTCGCGCGACATGCTCAAGGGCGAGTTCTTCACGCTGAGCCTGTTCGTGCTGCTGGGCATCGGCGTGATGTGCTCGGCCAACAACTTCATCGTCGTGTACCTGGGCCTGGAGCTGATGAGCCTGTCGCTCTACGCCCTGTGCGCGCTGCGCCGCGACCACACCGCGGCCACCGAGGCGGCGATGAAGTACTTCGTGCTCGGCGCGCTGGCTTCGGGCTTCCTGCTCTACGGCCTGTCGATGATGTACGGCTCGACCGGCACGCTCGAGATCCCGAAGGTGTTCGAGCAGATCGCAACCGGCACCATCAACAAGGAAGTGCTGGTCTTCGGCACGGTGTTCGTCGTCGCCGGGCTGGCCTTCAAGCTCGGTGCCGCGCCGTTCCACATGTGGGTGCCCGACGTCTACCAGGGCGCGCCCACCTCGGTGACGCTGCTGATCGGCGGCGCGCCCAAGTTCGCGGCCTTCGCCATCACCATCCGGCTGCTGGTCGAAGGCATGCTCGGCCTGGCCATCGACTGGCAGCAGATGTTCATCGTGCTGGCGGTGGCCTCGCTGGCCGTCGGCAACCTGGCCGCCATCGCGCAGAGCAACCTGAAGCGCATGCTGGCGTACAGCACCATCGCCCAGATGGGCTTCGTCGTGCTCGGCCTGTCGGCCGGCGTGGTCAGCGGCAACACGCTGTCGGCGGCCAACGCCTACAGCTCGGCGCTGTTCTACGTGGTGGCCTACGTGCTCACCACGCTGGGCACCTTCGGGCTCATCATGTACCTCTCGCGCCAGGGCTTCGAAAGCGAGGAGATCGCCGACCTGTCGGGCCTGGCCCGGCGCAGCCCCTGGGTGGCCGGCGTGATGACGGTGTTCATGTTCTCGCTCGCGGGCCTGCCGCCGATGGTCGGCTTCTTCGCCAAGCTGGCGGTGATCCAGGCGCTGGTGACGACCAACGTGCCGCTGTACATCGTGATGGCGGTGGTGGCCGTGGTGTTCTCGCTCATCGGCGCGTACTACTACCTGCGCGTCATCAAGGTGATGTGGTTCGACGAGCCGACCCAGACGGCGGCGCTCACGCGCACCCAGGGCATCACCGCGCTGCTGGCGCTCAACGGTGCCGCGGTGCTGGTGTTCGGGCCGCTGTCGGGCGGGCTGATGGCGGTCTGTCGCGACGCCATCCAGCGCACCTTCACGAGTTGACCGCACACGGCGGCCGGACCTGCTGCCGATGAGCCACGCGTTCGAGGTCTGGCTCGTCATCGGCTTTGCGCTGGTCGCGGCCAACCTGCCGTTCCTCAACGAACGCCTGCTGATCGTCGGCCCGAAGCGGGCGCGCAAGAGCCTGGCCTGGCGCGTGCTGGAGCTGCTGCTGCTGGCCGCCGTCACCTTCGGCATCGGCGTGGCGCTGGAAGACCGCATCGGCCAGCGCCAGCCGCAGGGCTGGCAATTCTTCGCGGCGGGGCTGGCGCTGTTCGTCACCTTTGCGTTTCCGGGCTTCGTCTGGCGCTACCTTCGCCGTGGCCACCCGCGGCCGGCCGAGCCCGACGACGCCTGACCGCACCACGACGATGAGCGACCAGCCCGCATCCGACCCTGCTCCCGACGACGGCGGCGGCGACACGCACCTGCGCGAGCACCGCATCGGCAGCAGCGTGCTGCACCACGGCTGGATCGAGCTGCGCCGCGACACCGTGCGCCTGCCGGATGGCGGCGAGACGACGCGCGAGTACGTGCGCCACGGCGGCGCCGTGGCGGTGATCGCGCTGCTCGACGACGACGAGGCCAACCCCGACCCGCGCCTGGTGCTGGTGCGCCAGCACCGCTATCCGGTCGACAAGATCCTGCTCGAGCTGCCGGCCGGCAAGCTCGACGCCGGCGAATCTCAGCTCGGCTGCGCGGCGCGCGAGCTGCACGAGGAGACCGGCTACCGCGCCACCGAGTGGGCCTACGGCGGCGAGATCCACAACGCCGCGGCGTACTCCACCGAGAGCATCTGGCTGTGGTTCGCGCGCGGGCTCCGGGCGGGCCCGGCCAAGCTCGACGAAGGCGAGTTCGTCGAGACGGTGGAGATGACGCTGTCGCAGCTGGAGGCGCTGGCCTGCGGCGCCGGGCTGCCCGACGTGAAGACGCAGATCGGCCTGGCCTGGCTGCAGCAGTGGCGCGCCGGCCGCCGCCGCCTGGCGTGGCAGCGCGGTGACGGCGACGGAGCGCTTGAACACGGGGCCGGCGGCCCGCAGATGGGGCCACGATGAAAGTGCTGGACCTGCGCTGCGCCAACGGCCACGGCTTCGAAGGCTGGTTCGCGAGCGACGACGACTACATGGACCAGAACGGCCGCGGCCTGATCGAGTGCCCGCTGTGCGCCGACCGCGTCATCAGCCGCATGCCGAGTGCACCGCGGCTCAACCTCTCGGGTGCGCGTGCGCCGCAGAGCCCGACACCGCCAGCTCCGAACGGCCCCGCCGCCAACGCCACGAAGCCGCAGCCGGCCGACCTGCAGGCCGCCTGGCTGTCCGCCGTGCGCCAGCTGATGGCGCGCACCGAGGACGTCGGCCAGCGCTTCGCCGAGGAAGCGCGCCGCATCCACTACGGCGAGGCCGAGCAGCGCGGCATCCGCGGCCAGGCCACGGCCGAGGAGCGCGAGGCGCTGCGCGAGGAAGGCATCGAGACGCTGACGCTGCCCGTGCCGCGCGCGCTGGAAGGGCCGCTGCAGTAGCTGCAGCGCCGCCTGGCGTGCCTACAGCACGCGCCCCGGGTTCATCAGCCCCTGCGGATCGAGCGCCGCCTTGATGGCGCGCATCAGCTTCAGTGCGACGGGGTCCTTGCGCCGCGCCAGTTCGTCGCGCTTGAGCGCGCCGATGCCGTGTTCGGCGGAGAACGAACCGCCGTGCTGCGCCACGTGGTCGAAGACGATGCGGTTGACGTCGTGCTCGTGCTCGGCCAGGAAGCGCGCGCCATCGGTGCCCGCCGGCGCCTGCACGTTGTAGTGCAGGTTGCCGTCGCCGAGGTGGCCGAAGTTCACCAGCCGGATGCCCGGCGTGTGGCGCTCCAGCGCCGCGTCGCAGGCGGCGACGAAGGCCGGGATGGCCGACACCGGCAGCGCGATGTCGTGCTTGATGTTGAGCCCTTCTTCGGCCTGCGCCAGCGGGATCGATTCGCGCAGGTGCCACATCGCCTTGCTCTGGGCGATGCTCCCGGCCACGGCGGCGTCGGCGATGGAGCCGGCCTCCAACGCCTCGCCCAGCAGCGCCTCGAAGCGCGCCTGCGCCTGGGCCTCGCCTTCGACGTCGCTCTGCTCGAGCAGCACCGTCCACTCGGCGCCTTCGGCCAAGGGCTGCGGCAGCTGCGGGAAGTGGCGCGCGACGAGCGCCAGCGAGAACCGGTTCATGACCTCGAAGCCGGTCAGCCCGGCGCCGAGCCGGGTGCGCGCCAGTGCCAGCAGCGCCACGGCATCGGCCAGCGTCGCGCACGCGGCCAGCGCGGTGGTCGTCGCCGCCGGCAGCGGCGCCAGCTTCAGGGTGGCGGCGGTGATCACGCCCAGCGTGCCTTCGCTGCCGACGAAGAGGTCGCGCAGGTCGTAGCCGGTGTTGTCCTTGCGCAGGCCGGTCAGGCCCTGCCAGACCTGGCCCTGCGCCGTCACCACCTCGAGGCCCAGGCACAGCTCGCGCGCATTGCCCCAGCGCAGCACCTGCGTGCCGCCGGCGTTGCTGGCCAGGTTGCCGCCGATGGTGCAGCTGCCTTCGGCGGCCAGCGACAGCGGCAGCAGCAGGCCGCGGTCGCGCGCCGCCTGCTGCAGCGCCTGCAGCACGCAGCCGGCTTCGGCGGTGAGCGTGAGGTTGGCCTCGTCGATGGCGCGCACGCGGTTCAGCCGCTGCAGGCTCAAGAGCACCTGCGTGCCGCTGGCGTCGGGCACGCCGCCGCCCACCAGCCCCGTGTTGCCGCCCTGCGGCACGATGGCCGTGCCGTGCGCCGCGCAGGCGCGCACCACGGCGGCCACTTCGTCGGTGCTGCCCGGCCGCACCACCGCCAGCGCCTTGCCGTGCCAGCGGCGGCGCCAGTCCACCTCCCAGGCCGAGAGGTCACCGCGCGTGAGCACGTGGGTTTCGCCCACGGCCGAGCGCAGGTCATCGAGCAACGACGGGTTCATCGGTCCACCTTCGTTCGGACAGGCGTTTCGAAAGGCGTGGTCGGCACCGGCGCGCTCAGGCCGCGGCCGGCCGTGTGGCGCCGCGCAGCCGCGTGCGCACGTAGGCCGCGCACGCCGCGAAGAGCGCGACCGCCAGCGCCACCTCGGCCAGCGCCAGGGTCCGCACCAGGCCGGCGTCGCCCGCGGCGCGCACGCTGCCTTCCAGCACGTACAGCCACACCAGCAGCGCCAGCACGCGGTAGGTGTAGAGCCGGTGGCGCAGCACGCCGGCCACGCAGGCCACGAGCGGCAGCACCTTCAGCGCCAGCGTGCCGCGGCCCGTGGGCGCGAGCCACCACTCCCAGGCCAGCCCCAGCAGCACCAGCGCCAGCAGCGCCGCGAGCACCAGCGCGCGCAGGCCGCGCACCGGCGCCGACGCCGGCAGGGCGCGCGCGTCCGGGCCGGGCGGCCGGGCCGGCGCCGCGTCGTCGTGCAGGGGCATGCTGGCATCATAGCCAGCATGGATGCCACGCCGCCGCACGGCCGCCCGGGCCTGGTGCAGCGCACGCGGCAGGCTTGGGCTGCGCTGCGCGCCTGGCCCTGGGCCGACACGCTGTCCACCCTGCGCCGCCGCTTCGCCGACGACCGCCTGGCGCTCACCGCCGGCAGCCTCACCTTCACCACGCTGATCGCGCTGGTGCCGCTGCTCACCGTCATGCTGGCGGTGTTCACGGCGTTTCCGGTGTTCGCCAGCTTCGAGGTGGCGCTCGAGCGCTACTTCCTGCAGAACCTGGTGCCGGACAACATCGCCCGGCCGGTGATGCGCTGGCTGACGCAGTTCGCCGGCAAGGCACGCGGCATCGGCGCGGCGGGGCTCGTGCTGCTGGGCGTGACCGCGCTGGCCATGGCGCTCACCATCGACCGCACGCTCAACGCCATCTGGCGCGTGCGGCGGCCGCGGCCCATCGCCCAGCGCGTGCTCGTGTACTGGGCGGCGCTGACGCTCGGGCCGCTGGTGCTGGGGATCAGCCTGTCGTTCACGTCGTACGTGGTCTCGGCCTCGCACGGCCTGGTGGGGCGGCTGCCGGGCGGCGTCACGGCCTTGCTCGACGTGATGCAGTTCGGCCTGCTCGCCGCCGCCGCGGCGGGGCTGTTCCACTACGTGCCGCACGCCGCCGTGCGCTGGCGCCACGCCTGGGCCGGCGGCCTGTTCGTCGCCGGCGCCTTCGAGCTGGCGAAGAAGGCGCTCGCCTGGTGGGTGGACGTGGTGGGCACCTTCTCGGCCGTGTACGGTGCCTTCGCCACCGTGCCGATCCTGCTGCTGTGGATCTACCTCGTGTGGGTGATCGTGCTGCTGGGTGCGGTCATCGCCGCCTATGCGCCCAGCCTGCAGATGCGGCTGGCGAGCCGCGAGCCCACGCCGGGCTGGCCCTTCGAGCTGTCGCTGGCGGTGCTGCACCGCCTGGCGGTGGCGCGCGCCGGCGTCGAGCGTGGCCTGACGGCGCCGGCGCTGGCCGAGGCGCTGTCCATCGACCCGCTGCAACTCGAGCCCGTGCTCGACATGCTCTCGGCGATGGACTGGATCGGCCGCCTGGACGAAGGCGATGCGCCGCTGGCCGGCGGGCCGCGTCTGGTGCTGCTGGCCGACCCGGCCGCCACGCCGCTCCTGCCACTGGTGAACCGCACGCTGCTGGCGCCCGGGCCGCTGAGTGCGGCGTTCCGCCAGCGCGCGGGCCTGGAGCAGCTGACGTTGGCCGATGCGCTGGCGGCGTGACCGCACGGGTGGGTCACCCTCGCCCGGGCTGCGCTCAGTGCCGCGCCGCGGCGCGCCGCTTGCGCGCGCGTCAGAGCTTGATGCGCCCGGCCCAGATGTCCTTGTACATGACCCAGTCGCCCATGAAGCTGTAGAGCGGGCGCTTGAAGCTGGCGGGCTTGTTCTTCTCGAAGCCGAAGTGGCCGATCCAGGCGAAGCCGTAGCCGCACAGCAGGCCGATGAGCAGCCAGCGCAGCTGGCCCGTCGCCACCAGCATCGCCAGGCAAACCAGCGCGAGCGTGCTGCCGACGAAGTGCAGCCGGCGGCAGGTGCGGTTGGCGTGCTCGCTCAGGTAGAACGGGTAGAACTCGGCGAAGGACCTGAAGGCGCGCGGGTCCGGTGCGGCGCCTGCGGCGGTGCTGGCGGTGGTGGCGGTGGAGCTGCTGCTGTTCATCGATTCACTCCTGACAGGGCCTGGCGCAGCGCATTCAACACGCCGTCCGGCGCCTCGGCCATCAGGGCGTGCCCGGCGGGCAGCTTGACGACGGCCGCCTTCAGCGCTGCCGCGATGGCCTGGGCGTTCTTCGGCAGCGTCATCTGGTCGCGCTCGCCGACGACCACGGTGGCGGGGCAATCGACGCGCGCGGCCGCGTCCAGGCCGCCGGCGTAGCGGTCGCACACGCCGAAGTCGTGCGCGAAGAGGTTGAGGCCCAGCCGCTGCTGCGCCTGCGCCTGCAGCCGGCGCATCAAGGCGCGGCTGCCACCGTGCAGCCAGGCACCGGGGCCGGGGTTACCGGGCTTGCTGGCGATGCTGGAGAACGAGTACGCGTTGACCATCGCGATGGCGCGCTCGGGCTGCTCGCGCGCCGTGCTCATGAGCGCTTCGCTCACCTTCATCGGCACCGCCGTGCCCACCATCACCAGCGCCGTGGCGCGCCCGGGCGCGCGCGCGGCGGCCTCCAGGGCGATCAGCGAGCCCATGCTGTGGCCGACCAGCGCCGCGCGCTGCACGCCGGCGGCGTCCAGCAGGGCCAGCAGCCAGGCGGCCGCGTCCTCGACGCTCGCCAGCGGCGCGCCGGCGCTGCGGCCGTGGCCCGGCAGGTCCACCGCGAGCACGGCGTGGCCGTGGTGCGCGAACCAGCGCGCCTGCAGCGTCCACACGCTGTGGTCGTTGAGCGCACCGTGCACGAAGACGATGCAGGGCAGGGCGGCATCGAAGGGCTTGCCGCCGGTGTAGGCGTAGACGGCGTGGCCGGCGACGGTGATCTCCATGCTCAGGCCGCCTTCTCGGCGGCCTTGAAGGCGCGCTTCAGGTCGTCGACCAGGTCGTCGGCGTCTTCCAGCCCGATGCTGAGCCGGATGGTGCCCGGGCCGATGCCGGTGGCGGCCAACGCCGCATCGTCCATGCGGAAGTGCGTGGTGCTGGCCGGGTGGATGACGAGCGAGCGGCAGTCGCCCACGTTGGCCAGGTGGCTGAAGATCTTGAGCGATTCGATGAAGGCCTGGCCCTGGCGGCGCGAGCCCTTCAAGTCGAAGCTGAACACCGCGCCGCAGCCGCGCGGCAGCAGGCGTCTGGCCAGCGCATGGCCGGGGTGCGACTCCAGCTCGGGGTAGCCCACGCGCGCGACCATCGGATGGCCGGCGAGGAAGGCCACGACCTTGCGCGTGTTCTCGACGTGCCGCGCCATGCGCAGCGGCAGCGTCTCGATGCCCTGCAGCACCAGCCACGCGGTGTGCGGGCTCATGCACGCGCCGAAGTCGCGCAGCCCTTCGCGCCGCGCGCGCAGCAGGAAGGCGCCCACGGTGCTTTCTTCGCTGAACACCATGCCGTGGAAGCCGGCGTAGGGTGCGCTCAGTTCGGCGAACCGGCCGTGGCGGGCATGGGCCTCGTCCCAGTCGAAGCTGCCGCCGTCGACGAGCACGCCGCCGATCACCGTGCCGTGGCCGGAGAGGAACTTGGTCGCCGAGTGGAAGACGAGGTCGGCGCCGTGCTCGAAGGGCTTCATCAACCACGGCGTGGTGAAGGTGCTGTCCACCAGCAACGGCACGCCCGCCTCGTGGCCGATGGCCGAGACGGTGGGGATGTCCAGCACGTCGAGCCCGGGGTTGCCCAGCGTCTCGCCGAACAGCAGCCGGGTCTCGGGCCGGATGGCGGCGCGCCAGCCGTCGATGTCGCCCGGCTTGACGAAGGTGGTGGTGATGCCGAAGCGCGCCAGCGTGTAGGCCAGCAGGTTGTGGCTGCCGCCGTAGAGCGCGGTGCTGGCGACGATGTGCGCGCCGGCGCCTGCCAGCGTCGAGATCGCCAGGTGCAGCGCCGCCTGGCCGCTGGCGGTGGCGATGGCGCCGGCGCCGCCTTCCAGCGCCGCCATGCGCTCTTCCAGCACGGCGTTGGTGGGGTTGCTGAGGCGGCTGTAGACGTGGCCCGGCCGCTCCATGTTGAACAGGCTGGCGGCGTGCTCGCTGTTCTCGAAGACGAAGCTCGTGCTCAGGTGGATGGGCACGGCGCGCGCGCCGGTGGCGGGGTCGGGCGCGGCACCCGCGTGCAGCGCCAGGGTGTCGAATCCGGGGTCGGTGTGGCCGGGCATGCGCTGCTCGCAGGAAGGGTCGTTGGCGGGGTTGCCCGAGGGCTGGCAACGCGGGCATTGTGGGCTATATTGGCCCGATGAAAGTCAGCGACATCCTGCGCGTCAAGGGCAACACGCTGTACACGGTGAACCCTGACCAGCCGCTGGCCCAAGCCGCCGCCACCATGGCCGAACTCGACATCGGCTCGCTGCCCGTCATGGAGCACGGCGACCTGGTGGGCATGCTGACCTTCCGCGAGGTGATCCAGGCCGTCGTCGCCAACGGCGGCGCCATCGGCGAGCGCCGCGTGCGCTCGGTGATGGACGACGCGCCGCTCACCTGCACGCCCGAGACCGAGATCGACGAGGTGCGGCGCATGATGCTGCAGCGCCATGCGCGCTACATGCCGGTGCTCGACCGGCGCACGCTGATGGGCGTGATCTCGTTCTACGACGTCGCCAAGACGGTGGTCGAGCAGCAGGATTTCGAGAACCGCATGCTCAAGGCCTACATCCGCGACTGGCCCGAAGAGCAGGGCTCCGCCGGCACGCCGGTGGCCTGAAGGCCTTGGCGAACGCCGTGTCGGCCTGAAGCGATGGCACACGCGGCGCTGCCCCGGCTTGCCGCCGCGCTGGCGCTGGTGCTCGCGTCCGCCGGGCCGGCGGCAGCGCAAGGCAGCAACGAGCGCTTCAAGCGCGAGTGCGCCGACTGGATCTCCAAGAAGGGCTACTCGTCGGACTACATCGAGCAGCGCACCGGCAGCAAGCCCGCGGGCGACATGGCCGGCGACTGGATGTCCAACATCGCCACCGCCGACGTCAAGCCCGGCGACGTGGTGCTGCTCTACGTCGACAGTGTCGGCGGCCGCGGCAAGCGCGCCGAGGTGGTGGAGGAGGTGCTGCGCAACGCCGACGGCAGCGTCGCGGGCTACCGCACCTCGTCCATGAACATCGGCCGCATGGTCGAGCCGCAGTGCCACGTCACCGAGAACTTCGGCAAGGTCAGCACGCGCCGCGTGGCCGCCGACCGCGTCGTCGGCGCCTGGCGCGCGCCGGCGCGCTGACCGCGCTGACGCGCGGGCGTCGGTACCCCGCGCGCTGGCCGCGCGGGCTTCAGCGGCCGCTGCCGCCGAGCAGGCTCGCCAGCGCCAGCGCCACGAGTCCCGGCCTCATGCCGCCGCCACCGCCTCGATCTCGAGCAGCCAGGCCTCGTCGTAGATGTCGCAGACGATGATCGTCAGCGCCGGCGCCCGGGCGCCGAGCACGGCCTTGCGGACGGCGGCGTTGGCGCCGCGCCAGCGCCGGTCCGCCAGGTAGATCGTCACCTTGACCAGGTGGTCCAGCGTCATGCCGGCGCGGGCCAGCTGGGCATGCACGTTGGCCCAGGCAAGCCGCGCCTGGTCGTCGAAGGCCGCCGGCACGCGGCCTTCGGCGTCGGCCGGGACCTGGCCGCTCACGTAGAGCCAGCGCGTCGCGCCGCGCACCTCGTGCGATTGGGCGTAGGCGTGGCCGGTGTCGTCGTGGGCGACGTGCTGCGCGGCCGGTTCCGGGCCGGCGGCCGCGGCCGATGCGGCAAGAATCGGGGTCATCGCGGTCATGGCGGTCATGGCGGCTCGTCTCCGGTGCATCGGCGCACTGTGCCAGCCGCGCGGCCGCTGCCGCACCGCCGTTTCGGCGCTGCCCGCCGCCGTTTGGAAAGCCGCCCCGCCACGATGGACGACAAGGACCGCCACCTGCTGCAGCTGCTGCAAGCCGACGGCCGCGCTTCGCTGAAGTCGCTGGCCGCCGCCGTCGGCCTGGCGCGCAGCTCGGTGCGCGAGCGCATCGCCAAGCTCGAGAGCGGCGGCGTCATCCGCGGCTACCGCGCCGACGTCGACGAGGCGGCCCGCGCCGACGGCGTGGCCGCGTTCCTGCTGCTGCGGCTGACGCGCACGCCGCTGCCGGACACGATCCGGCGCATCAACGCGCTGCCGGGCACCGCGCGCTGTCACTCGGTCAGCGGCGACATCGACCTCGTGGTCGAGGTCGCGGTGGCCAACCTGCGCGAGCTGAACGACCACCGCGACGCGGTCGCGCGGCTGCCGGGCGTCGCCGACGTGACGACGATGCCGGTGCTGCGGGTCGAGAAGGGATGACGCGCCGGTCGCGGTGCGCAAGGGCGCCGCTCGCGCCAGGCGGTCGTTGAACGGCCGCTCCTAGAATCCCCGCATGCCCGGCAGCACCTTCGGCGAGCTCTTCCGCGTCACCAACTTTGGCGAGAGCCACGGCCCGGCGATCGGCTGCGTGATCGACGGCTGCCCGCCCGGGCTGGCCTTGTCCGAGGCCGACATCCAGCCCGAGCTCGACCGCCGCCGCCCGGGCACCAGCCGCCACGTCACGCAGCGCAACGAGCCCGACGCGGTGGAGATCCTCTCCGGCGTCTACGAGGGCCTGACCACGGGCACGCCGATCGCGCTGTTGATCCGCAACACCGACCAGCGCAGCAAGGACTACGGCAACCTGCTCGACACGTTCAGGCCGGGCCATGCCGACTACACCTACTGGCGCAAGTACGGCCATCGCGACCCGCGCGGCGGCGGCCGCTCGAGCGCGCGCCTGACCGCGCCCATGGTCGCCGCCGGCGCCGTGGCGAAGAAGTGGCTGCACGAGCACCACGGCACACGCTTCGTCGGCTGGATGGGCGCCCTCGGCGACACCGAGATCCCGTTCGAGGACGAAGCCGAGATCCCCCGCAACCCGTTCTTCGCGCCGAATGCCGCCATCGTGCCGCAGCTGGAAGCGCAGATGGACGCGCTGCGCAAGGCGGGCGACTCGGTGGGCGCGCGCATCGAGGTGCGCGCGCGTGGCGTGCCGGTGGGCCTGGGCGAACCGCTGTTCGACAAGCTCGACGCCGACATCGCCTACGCCATGATGGGCATCAACGCGGTCAAGGGCGTCGAGATCGGCAGCGGCTTCGCCACCGTGCGCGAGCACGGCAGCGAACACGGCGACGAGCTCACGCCCGAGGGCTTCGCCAGCAACCACGCCGGCGGCGTGCTGGGCGGCATCAGCACCGGGCAGGAGCTGGTGGTGCGCATCGCCATCAAGCCGACGAGCTCGATCCGCCTGCCGCGCGCCAGCATCGACCGCGCCGGCCGGCCGACGGTGGTGGAGACGCACGGCCGCCACGACCCCTGCGTCGGCATCCGCGCCACGCCCATCGCCGAGGCGATGCTCGCGCTGGTGGTGATGGACCACGCCCTGCGCCTGCGCGCGCAGTGCGGCGACGTGCGGCTGCCGGTGCCGCCGATCGCGGGCGCCCGGCCCTGACGCGGCACCGCATGCGGGGCGCACCGGGCGCGCCGACGCCGCCCGGCCCACGCCGGCGCGCGCCATGACCGCGCTCGGCACGCCGGCGGCGCGCTTCGGCGCGCTGTCCTTCGCCTACTTCGGCGCCATCGGGCTGTTCAACCCGTACGCGCCGCTGTGGTTCCAGTCGCTCGGCTTCTCCACCGTGGTCATCGGTGCCATCGCGTCGCTGCAGGCGTGGACGCGGGTGCTCTCGCCTTACGCCTGGAGCTGGAGCGGCGACCACACCGGGCGGCGCGTGGAACTCATCCGGCTGGCCGCCGCAGGCTGCCTGCTGGCCGCACTGGGGCTGCTGGGCGTGCGCGCGGCGGTGCCGGTGGCCGCCGTGACGGTGCTGCTGTTCCTGTGCAATGGCGGCGTGGTGCCGCTGTACGAGGCCTCGCTGGCGCGCCTGGTGGGCACGGCGCAGGGCGGCATCGACCCGGCGCGCTACGGCCGCGTGCGGGTGTGGGGCTCGGTCGGGTTCATCGTCGCGGTGACGAGCTTCGGCGCGCTGCTCGAGCGCACCGGCATCGGCGCCTTCCCGGGCTTCGTGGCCGCGATGAACGCGCTGCTGCTGGTGGCGGCGCTGCGCCTGCCCGCGGCGCGCGAGGACGTGCACCACGACGCGCCGGCACCGCCCGCGCTGCCGCTGCTGCGCCAGCCCAAGGTGGCCTGGTTCTTCGCCTCGGCCGCGTTCACGGTGCTGGCCCACACCGCGCTGTACGCCTTCTTCTCGCTGTACCTGGTGGCGCTGGGCTACGGCAAGGCGGCGGTGGGCGGCTTCTGGGCGCTGTCGATCGCGGTCGAGATCGTCTTCTTCTGGCAGCAGGGCCGGGTGTTCACGCGCTACACGCCGCACCGCTGGCTGGAGATCGTGGCGCTCGTCACCACCGGCCGCTTCGTGCTGACGGCGGGTGCCGCCAGCTGGGTGCCGGCGCTGGTGCTGGCGCAGCTGGTGCACGCCGTCACCTTCGCCTGCCACCACGCCGCGTGCATCGCGCTGGTGACGCGCTTCTTCCCCGGCCGGCTGCGCGGCCGCGGCCAGGCGCTCTACACGATGCTGGGCTACGGCGCGCCCGGCGTGGTGGGCGGCGTCGCCGGCGGCTGGCTGATCGACCGCGCCGGCTACGCGTCGGTGTTCTGGGCCGCCGCGGCTTGCGGCCTGGCGGCCTGGTTCTGCGCGCGCCGCGCCCGGCGCCTGGCCGAAGCCTGAAGCGGCGCGCCGGCCGTGCGCGGCCCGCCACCAGTGGCGTGGCGCCGCCATCCAGGCATGGCCGCCACATTCGCACGCCGGCCGGCTCAAGACCGGGGGCAGCGTGCCGAGATCATCGTGTCAGCGCGCCCGGCAACGCGGCCGTGCGCACCCCCCGAACCCGAGCAAGGACCAGCGCCGTGAGCACCACCACCAGCCTTGCCCTGGCCTCGCAGGTCCAGCCCGTGGCACCTGCGTCGGCTGCGCCGGAATTCTTCCGCTACCACGGCATGTGGGCGCCGGGCGTGCGCTGGTTCAGGCGCATCGGCCTGCGCGCCAAGGCGTGGGTGATCGCGCTGACCTTCCTGCTGCCCATCGCGCAGCTGGCCTGGAACTACTTCGGCAACCAGGCCGCGCAGATCGAGTTCTCGGCCAAGGAGCGGCTGGGCGTGGCGTATGCACGCGAGATCACGCCGGTGCTGGCGCTGCTGCAGCGCGAGCGCCTGCTGGCCGTGCAGGGCCGCGCCGCCGAGCTGGCCGCCGAACGCGCCAAGCTCGATCGCCAATTGCCCGCTCTGGCCACCGCGCAGCAGCGGCTGGGTGCCGAGCTGGGCACCGCCAAGGCCTACGCCGCCTGGCTGGACGGCCGCAAGGCGCTGCCCGAAGGCGGCAAGGCCGACGCGCTGCTCGCCGCGCACGGGGCCCACGTCCAGGCGCTGCTCGACCTGCTGGGCGTGTCGACCGACGGCTCCAACCTCACGCTGGACCCCGACATCGACAGCTACTACCTGATGGACGCGTCGATGTTCCGCCTGCCGCTGATGAGCGAAGCGGCGGCGCAGATCGGCGCCATCGGCGCCGCGGCGCTGGCCGGCGGCGGCCAGCCCACGCCGGCGCAGGCGCGTCGGCTGATCGAGCAGGCCGCCGTGCTGTCCAGCAACATGGCGGCGCTGGCGGTCGGCATCGACAAGGCCGTGGCCTACAACCCGGCGCTGGCCGGCGCGGTGCAGGTGGCCGAGCTGCAGGCCGCGGTGCGCGCCCAGCTCGAGCAGCTGGACGCCACGCTGCTGCGCCCCGAAGGCGCCACCGGCGAGGCCGCGGCCCACACCGCCGGCGCCGAACGCACGCTGGCGGCGATGGCCACGTTGTCGGCGAGCGCCGCCGAGCGGCTCGACGCCCTGGTGGCCGAACGCGTGCAGCGCTTCGAGCACGGGCGCAACGTCGCCGCGGCCGTGCTGGCCGCGGGTCTGGCGATGGCGCTGTACCTCTTCATGGCCTTCACCAAGGTGCTGGACGGCGGCCTGCGCGAGGTGGCGCACCACCTGGACGCGATGCGCGAAGGCGACCTCACGACCGCCGTGCAGCCCTGGGGCCGCGACGAAGCGGCGCGCGTGATGCACGCCGTGGCGCAGATGCAGGCCTCGCTGCGCCACATCGTCGGCCAGGTGCGCAGCGCCTCCGACCGCATCGTCGGCAACGGCGACCGCATCGCCGACGGTGCGGGCGAACTGAGCGCGCGCACCGAGCAGAGCGCGGCCAGCCTGGAAGAGACGGCCAGCGCCATGGAAGAGATCGCGGCCACCGTGCGCCGCGGCCAGGACCACGCCGAGCAGGCCAACCAGCTGGCCCAGGCCAACGCCGGCGCCGCGGAACGCGGCGGCGCCATCATCGGCGAGGTGGTGCAGACCATGCAGGCGATCAACGCCGGCTCGGACCGCATCGGCCACATCGTCGGCACCATCGACGGCATCGCCTTCCAGACCAACATCCTGGCGCTGAACGCCGCGGTGGAAGCGGCGCGCGCCGGCGAGCAGGGCCGCGGCTTCGCCGTCGTCGCCAGCGAGGTGCGCGCGCTGGCGCAGCGCTCGCAGGCCGCGGCGCGCGAGATCCGCGGGCTGATCGTCGCCAGCGTCGAGCAGGCGCAGGGCGGTGCCCGCGTGGCCCAGCAGGCGGGCGACGCCATCGGCGAGATCGTCACGAGCGCGCGCCGCGTGCGCGAGCTGCTCGACGAGGTGGCCGTGGGCGCGCGCGAGCAGAGCAGCGGCGTCGGCCAGACGCTGCAGGCGGTGCAGACGCTGGACGCCGTCACCCAGCGCAACGCGGCCATGGTGCACGACACCGCGGCGGCCACGCGCGCCCTGCAGGAACAGGCGCGCGCCCTGGCCGCCGAGGTGGCGCGCTTCCGCCTGCCCTGACCGCCCGCCCGCTGCCCCGCACCGTGTCGCCGCCAGCGCCGCCGCCCGCGACCGCACGCCGCCAGCCGCGGCGCGTGCGCGTGCGCTGGTTCGTCACGCTCAAGGCGCGGCTGATGGCGGCCAGCGTGCTGGTGATCGCCGCCAGCGTGGCCGGCAGCACGCTGTTCGTCATCCACCGCGTGGAGCAGCGCAGCGAGCAGGCGGTGACCGACCTCGAACGCGACCACGCCGAACGCGTGGCCTCGATGCTGCAGCAGCGCGTGATCGCCATGCAGCGCATGCTGCGTGCCACCGCCCAGACCATGCCCGAGCTGGCGCGCAGCGAGCACGAGGCCGCCACCGCATTCATCGCCGACAAGCCGGCGCTGCAGGCCACCTTCTCGACGCTGTTCGTCGCCGCCACCGACGGCGAGCTGCTGGCGCTGCACGACGGCACGGCCTCGGCCTGGCGGCCGATGAACCTGGCGCCGCGCGAGTACTTCGCGCAGACGCTGGCGCAGGGCGTGCCGCTGGTGTCGGCGCCGTTGTCCGGGCGCTTCTCGCAGGAACCGATCATCCAGTTCACCATGCCGGTGCTGGAGGGCCGCCGGGTCGTGGCCGTCATGGGCGGCACGCTGCGGCTGCGCTCGCGCAACCTGTTCGACGACCTCACCTACGCCGGCGCGTCGGGCACCGACCGCACGGTGACCATCGTCACCGACAGCCGCGGCACCATCATCTCGCACCCGCGGCGCGAGCGCGTGCTGCTCAGCATCGAGACCGAGCCCGGCCTGGCCGAGGTGGTGGCGCGCTGGGTGATGCAGGGCCGGCCCGTCGAGCCGGCCGCAGTGACGGTGCGCAACGACGGCCGCTTCGTCTCGATGGCCGGCGTGCCGGCGGCCGACTGGGTGGTGTTCCGCCTGGTGCCCGATGCCGACCTGATGGGCGGCATGGTGCAGGCACGGCGCGAGGCGCTGCAGTGGGCCCTGGGCGTGGCCGTCATCGGCGGGCTGCTCACGCTGGCGCTGGTGGCCTGGATGCTTGGGCCGCTGTCGCAGCTGCGCGCACGTGCGCTGCAGCTGCAGGACGACGACCACCACGACATCGGCGCCGGCTGGCCGCGGGCGCGCGGCGAGATCGGCGAACTCTCGCGCGTGCTGCAGCGCGCGCTGCGCGAGCGCATGCAGGGCGAGAAGGCCAAGCACGCGCTGGTGCAGCAGATGAGCTCGGTGCTGGCGGCCGCACCGATCGGCATCGCCTTCACGCGCCAGCGCCGCTTCGAGCTGGTGGGCGACGAGTTCAACGCGCTGCTCGGCTGGCAGCAGGGCGAGCTGATCGGCCGCCCGGCGCGCGAGATCTTCGCCTCGGACAACGACTACGACGCCATCGGGCCGCAGGTGAAGGCGGCCTTCGCCGAGGGCCGGCCCTACTTCGGCGAGGTGCAGTTCAGGCGGCGCGACGGCAGCGTGTTCTGGGGCCGGCTGCAGGGCCGTCCGGTCGACGCGCGCGACCCGGACGCGGGCACGATCTGGCTCGTCGAGGACGTGACCGAACACCGCGAGGCGCGCGAACGGCTCTCGTGGTCGGCCAGCCACGACATGCTGACCCGGCTGCTCAACCGCGCCGCCTTCGAGGAGCGCCTGAGCGCCTGGCTGGCGCAGCCGCGCGGCGTGCCGGCTTCGCTGCTGTTCGTCGACCTCGACCGCTTCAAGCGCATCAACGACAGCGCCGGCCACGCCGCCGGCGACGGCGTGCTGCGCGAGGTGGCGCGCATCTTCCAGGCGCACGTGCGCGCAGGCGATGCCGCGGCGCGCATCGGCGGCGACGAGTTCGCGCTGCTGCTGCCGGGCTGCGTGGGCGACGTCGCGCTGCAGCTGGGCGAGCGGCTGCGCCGCGCCTTGTCGCAGGTGGGCATCGTGCACGACGGCGTGCGCCTGACCATCGGCGCGAGCATCGGCGTGGCCGAGGTGCGGCCCGGCGAGGGCCTCGACGCCGCCGCGTGGCTAGCGCGCGCCGATGCCGCCTGCTACGACGCCAAGCGCGCCGGGCGCGACGCGGTGCGGCTCGCGCCGGACGCACCCGCCGCCGTGCTGGCTGCGATCGACTGACGCCATCCCATGGGCCCCGCCTTGCCGACCACCACCGAAGCGCCGCCCACCGCGGCCTCGCCCGACCGCAGCGCGCGCCGCGTGCGCATCGCCATGTACCTCGCCTTCCTGGTGCTGGCGCTGGCGGTGGTGGCGCAGGGACGGCACGCGATGCGGCTGGATGCGGAACGCGGCGCCGATGGCGAGATCGTGCACCGCTCGGCGCAGCAGCGCAGCTTCTCGCAGCAGGCCGCGCGCATGGCCGCGCTGACGGCGATGCACCGCGACGACGCGGCGCAGCGCGCACGCCATGGCGATGCCCTGGGCATCATGCTGGCCGACTCCACGGCCGAGGCGCTGGAGCTGCAGCAGATGCTGGCCGCGCAGATGGCGCAGTCGGATGCGGTGCGCCAGCGCCTGGGGCGGCCCTCGGAGGCCTGGGAGACGGCGCGCGAGCGGCTGTGGTACCGCACCGAGGCGCTGCTGCGCCAGGTGGATGGCGGGGATTCAGAGGCCATCGCCGCCGCGGCCGACGCGGTGCAGCAGGAGTCGGCCGCGGCGCTGCTCGCGGCGACGCAGCTGTCCAACGCCCTGCGCGAGCTGGCGCGCCACCGCACCGAGGTCCTGCGCCGGCAGAACGCCTGGGGCGGGCTCGCCCTGCTGGGCCTGCTGGTGCTGCTGGGCCTGGGCGTGGTCGAACCCACGGCGCGCGCCGTGCGCCGCCACGCGCGCCGCCAGGCCGAGCAGGCCGACGAGCTGCGTCGCCTGGCCCTGGTGGCCGAACACACGTCGGCCGTGGTGGTGGTGAGCGACCGCCACAACCGCATCGAATGGGTGAACGCCGCCTTCACGCGCTGCCTGGGCTGGACGCTCGACGAGGTGCGCGGCCAGGTGGCGGCCGAGCTGCTGTCGAGCCCGCTCGCCGACCCCGCGGTGCTGCGCCGGGTGCGCGAAGCCAAGGCCGCCGGGCGCGGCGTGCGCCTGGAGTGGCTCAACCGCACCAAGGACGGGCGCGACCTGTGGCTCGACGTGGACCTGCGCCCGCTGCACGACGCGCAGGGCGAGCCGACCGGCTACATCAGCGTCAGCGCGGACGTGACCGAGCGCATCGAGCAGCACAACAAGCTGCAAGCGCTGCTGTCGGTGCTGCCCACCGGCGTGATCGTGCAGGCCGCGGGTGGCGACGTGCTCGAGGCCAACCGGGCCGCCGAGCGCCTGCTCGGCCTGAGCGTGGCGCAGCTGCGCGAAGCGGCACGCGAGCCGCGCGCCTTCGGCCTGCGCGTGATGCACGAGGACGGCAGTGCCTTTCCGCCGTGCGACTACCCGAGCGTGCGCACGCTGGCCACGGGCCTGCCGCAGACCAACGAGACGATGATGGTGCGCACGCCGTCGGGCGAGCTGCGCTGGCTGCTCGTCAACACCGAGCCGCAGCGCGACGGGCAGGGCCGTGTCAACGGCGTCATCTGGTGCCTGAACGACATCACCGAGCGGCGCGCCTTGCAGGAGCGGCTGACCAGCAGCGCGCGCACCGACGCGCTGACGCGGCTGCCGAATCGCGCGGTGGTGCTGGAGCGGCTGCAGCGCGCCATCGACCACGCGCAGCGCCACCCCGGCTACGGCTTCGCGGTGCTGTTCATGGACTTCGACCGCTTCAAGCAGGTGAACGACACGATGGGCCACGGCGCGGGCGACGAACTGCTGCGCCAGATCGCCCAGCGGCTGGGACGCACGCTGCGCCCGGGTGACGCCCTGGCGCGCCTGGCGCAGGCCGACGACGGCGGCTCGGCAGGCCAGGTGGCGGCACGCCTGGGCGGCGACGAGTTCGTCGTGGTGCTCGAAGGCGTGCACGACGCCGGCACCGCCGGCACCATCGCCCAGCGCCTGCTGCAGGAGCTGGCCGAGCCCTACCTCATCGGCTGCACGCCGGTGCAGAGCAGCGCCAGCATCGGCGTGGTGCTGTGCACCGGCCTCGCGGCGCCCGACGGCGACGCGGCCGGGCCGGCGCGGCCGGTGCCCACGCCCGAGGACGTGCTGCGCAACGCCGACACCGCGATGTACGAGGCCAAGCGCGCCGGCCGTGGCCGCTGGGTGCTGTTCGACGACTCGATGCATGAGCGCGTGGTGCGCGCGCTGGCGGTGGAGACCGACCTGCGCCGCGCCTTGAAGGCCGACGAGCTCTTCGTCGTCTACCAGCCGGTGGTGGCGCTGGACGGCGAGCACATGCTGGGCGTGGAGGCGCTGGTGCGCTGGCGCCACCCGCAGCGCGGCCTGGTGAGCCCGGTGGAGTTCATCGGCGTGGCCGAGGAGTGCGGCCTGATCGACGCCGTGGGCAGCCTGGTGCTGCGCAAGGCCTGCATGCAGTTCATGCAGTGGCAGCACACCCTGGGCGCGGCCGCGCCGAGCCTGGTGGCGGTGAACCTGTCGCGCGCCCAGCTCGAGCGCGAGACGCTGGTCGACGAGGTGCGCGCGCTGCTCGCCGAGCTGGGCATGGCGCCGCCGCTGCTGCAGCTGGAAGTGACCGAGAGCCTGGCGGCGCAGGACGAGCGCGTGCAGAGCACGCTGCGCGAGCTGAAGGCGCTGGGCGTGAAACTCGCGCTGGACGACTTCGGCACCGGTTATTCCAGCCTGGCGTGCCTGCACCAGATGCCGGTGGACACGGTCAAGGTCGACCGCAGCTTCGTCAAGCACGCCGAGACGGTGGAGTACCACCGCGTGCTGATCGAAGCCACGATCCGCGTGGCACGCACGCTCGGCATGACGACGGTGGCCGAAGGCATCGAGACCACCGGCCAGGCGAACCTGATGCGCGAGCTGGAGTGCGACCGCGGCCAGGGCTACCTGTTCAGCAAGCCGCTGGAAGCCGCGCAGCTGGAACACTGGGCGCGCGCGTCGGCCGAGCGCCAGGCCGCGCCGATGCCGGGCTGACACCAGCCCGACGCGGCGCGGGCGGCGGGCCGGCCGCCGCGCCGTGCGGCCGGACCCGGCGTCAGTGCCGGTGGCGCAGACGCGGGAACAGCGTCAGCGCGTACAGCGCCGCCAGGCCCACCAGCACGTAGACGATGCGCGAGACGATGCTCATCGGCCCGAACAGCGTGGCCACGAGGTCGAACTCGAACAGGCCGACCAGCGCCCAGTTGAGGCCGCCGATGATGAGCAGGGCGAGCGCGATGGTGGCCAGGATGCCGGCGCCCGAACTGGACGTGCGCGGGGCGGCCGACGAAGAGGTTGCGGTTCGATCCATGTGGGTTTCTCCTGTTGGACAGCGTTGAGCGGCGGATGCCGTGCGCTGTCGCAGGCACGGTGCGCGCCGCCGGGCGGGCAGGGGCTTTGGTGGAACGCGGCTTGCAGGTGCGGGGCACCGGCCAACCCGGCGGCGACGCGCGCCGATGCGCTCGACACCGGTCGGCGCGGATCGCCGCCCATCTCCATCCAGGCCCCAGCCGCGACCAACGCCCCGCCCCATGCCCCACCACTCCGACGCCTGGCACCCCACCGCGCGCCGCCATGCCAGCCTGGCCCTGCCGCTGCTGGCCGGCGTCGGCATCGCCTGGCAGTGGTGGAAGCTGCGCAGTGCACTGCGGGCCTGGCCCGGCCTTCGCCTGGACGCGCGCGGGACGCGTGGCAGCGAAGCAGGACCTGCCAGCGGGACCGCGCCCGCAGCGCCCGCGCTGCACGCTGCAGCCCACCCGCCACGCGTGCTGCTCGTGGGTGACAGCACCGGCGTCGGCGCGGGCGCCTTGCACGTGCGCGACAGCATCGGCGGCCTGCTCGCCGCGGCTTATCGCGAGGCGGAGGTCGTCAACCACTGCCGCAACGGTGCGCGCGTCGCCGACACGGCGGTGCAGCTGGCGCGACTGCAGGCCGAGGGCCGGCGCTGCGACATGGCGCTCGTCTTCGCTGGCGGCAACGACGTGCTGCGCCTGACCCCGCATGCCAGCCTGGCGCTGCACGCACGCGCGCTGCTGGCTGCAGCGCACGGCGTGGCGCGGCACGTCGTGTGGCTGGGCTGCGCCGACATCGGCGGCGCGCCGGCGTTCGTGCCGCCTTTGTCCTGGCTGCTGAGCTGGCGCACGTCGCGCACCATGCGGCTGCTGGCCGGCGAAGCCGAGCGCGCCGGCGTGCGCTTCATCCGCTTCGACGGACGGGGCCACGACGAGGTCTTCGCTGCCGATCCCGGCATCTACTTCGCCGCCGACGGCCTGCACCCCAGCGCCGCCAGCTACCGGCGGTGCTTCGAGGTGCTGCGCCAGCGGGTGCCGCTGCACCGCTGGCTTGGCACGGCGGCCGGCCGGGCGGGCTGAGCGGCTCGTCCGCCGCGGCGCCCGACCATCGGCGGGCGGTGCAGTTCGTCGTGCCGATTCCGCGCTTCGTCGTGCCGCCGGCCGGCGGCCGGCAGCCGCTGCCTACACTGCCGGCGCGTTTCGGCTGGAGGCACGACGAGCATGAAGAAGAAGTGGATGTGGAGTGGCGGCGCAGCGGCGGTGGCCGTGGCGGCGGTGGGGGTGGCGCTGTTCACCGGCGTCCTGAAGCCGGGCGGCGGCGCCGTGGCCAAGACCGAGGCGTCGGCCAAGGCCGGCCAGAAGGACGGCAAGAAAGGCGACCAGAAGGACGACAAGAAGGACGTCGCGCTGGAGTTCGTGCCGCGCGAGGTGGTGCAGCCCCTGCCCGCGCGCATGCCCGGCGCGGTGGAATTCTCCGGCCCGCTGGTGGCGCCGCAGACCGGCGTGTTGCGCAGCCGCGCCGGCGGCACGCTGCTGGCGCTGTCGGTCAGCGAAGGCAGCCGCGTGCAGGCCGGGCAGGTGGTGGGCCGCATCGAGCTGGCCGACCTGGCCAGCCGCGTCAACGAGCGCACTGCCAACCTGGAATCGGCACGCACGGCGCTCGTGCAGGCCGAACGCACCCACGCCAGCAACGAGCGGCTGGCGCAGCAGCAGTTCATCTCGTCGATCGCGCTGGAGAACTCGCGTTCGGCGCTGGACACCGCCCGAGCCAACCTGGCTGCCGCGCAGGCCGCGCTGGACACGACGCGCGTCGGGTTGCGCGATGCCACGCTGCAGGCCCCCATCTCCGGCATCGTCGCCAAGCGCCACGCGCTGCCCGGCGAGAAGGTGGTGGCCGAGCAGCCGGTGCTGACGATCGTCGACCTCAGCACGCTGGAGCTGGCCGGCGTGGTGGGCACGCACGAGGTGTCGCGCATCACGCCGGGCATGGCGGTGCAGGTGCAGGTGGAAGGTTTCAGCCAGCCGGTGGCCGGGCGCATCGCGCGCATCGCGCCGGCGGCGGAGCCGGGCACGCGCTCCATCGGCGTGACGGTGCAGCTGCCCAACGCCAAGGAGACGCTGCGCGCCGGCCAGTACGCCCTGGCGCGCGCCGAGCTGGCCGACGACACCGAGCGCCTGACGCTGCCGGCATCCGCGGTGGGCAACACCTCGGGCCAGGACCACGTGTGGGTGATCGAGGACGGCAAGCTGGCGCGGCGCGCCATCACCGTGGGCCGGCGTGATCCACGCGAAGGGCGGGTCGAGGTGCTCTCCGGCGTGACGCCGGCGGCCACCGTGCTGGCGGCGCGCTTCGACAACCTGCGGGAAGGCGCCAAGGCGCTGGTGGTGGCGGCGAAGACGGCGCCTGTGGCCTCGGCCGCGGCCTCCACGCCCAACGCCAAGTAGCTCGAGCGCGAGAGGACCCTGCCATGTGGATCACCCGCGTCTCGATCAACAACCCTGTCTTCGCCGCCATGGTGATGGTGGCGCTGTGCGTGCTGGGCCTGTTCTCGTACGCCAAGCTCGGCGTCGAGCAGATGCCCGACATCACCTTCCCCGGCGCCTGGATGGAAGTGCGCTACCCCGGCGCCAGCCCCGAGGCGGTGGAGCGCGAGGTGATCAAGCCCATCGAGGAGGCGGTCAACAGCGTCGCCGGCGTCAAGCGCATCACCTCGCGCAGCGGCGAAGGGCAGGGCTCGATGAGCGTCGAGTTCGGCCTGGACACCGACATGGACCGCGCCATGCAGGAGGTGCGCGACCGCATCTCCGCGGTGCAGAGCGGCTTTCCGCGCGACGTGAAGCAGCCCACCATCGCGCGCTGGAACAACGACAACAGCCAGCCGGTGGTGAACCTGGCGCTGCTGAGCCCGACGCGCAGCGCGCGTGAGCTCTCAATCATCGGCGAGCAGCAGGTGGGCAAGCGGCTGCAGCGCGTGGAAGGCATCGCGCGCGTCGAGATCAACGGCCTGACCGTGCGCGAGGTGCGCATCGACCTGGACCCGGTGCGCCTGCGCGCCTATGGCGTGACGCCGGCCGAGATCAGCACCGCGCTGGCCGCCGCCAACGCCGACCAGCCGGTGGGCCTGATCAGCGACAACACGCAGGACGCGCTGCTGCGCGTGGAAGGCCGCGTGCGCGACCCTCGCCAGTTCGAGAACGTGGTGGTGGCGCGGCGCGGCAACCTGAGCCTGACGCTGGGCGACCTCGGCACGCTGGTCGAGCGCGAGCGCGAGCCCGACAGCTACGCGCGCATCAACGGCCAGCGGGCGATCAACTTCAACGTCTTCAAGCAGCAGGACGCCAACATCGTGCAGGCGGGCGATGCGGTGAAGGCGGCGATGGAGGAGATCCGGAAGACGCTGCCGCCCGACGTGGAGCTGCGCCTGATCTACGCCTCCAGCGACTGGGCCAAGCGTTCGCTCAACGGCGTGCGCGGCACGCTGATCGAAGGCGCGCTGCTCACCATCGCCATCGTCTTCCTGTTCCTGCACAGCTGGCGCAGCACGATCATCACCGGGTTGACGCTGCCCATCGCGGTCATCAGCAGCTTCATCGCCGTGTATGCCTTCGGCTTCACGCTGAACTTCATGACGATGATGGCGCTGAGCCTGTGCATCGGCCTGCTGGTGGACGACGCGATCGTGGTGCGCGAGAACATCGTGCGCCACGTGCACATGGGCAAGGACCACCACCGCGCCGCGCGCGAAGGCACCGACGAGATCGGGCTGGCGGTGATGGCCACCACGTTCGCCATCTGCGCCGTGTTCGTGCCGGTCGCCTTCATGGGCGGCATCATCGGCAAGTTCTTCTACCCCTTCGGCATCACCGTGGTGGTGGCGGTGCTGGTGAGCCTGTTCGTCAGCTTCACGCTCGACCCCATGCTCAGCGCCGTGTGGGCCGACCCGCCGAGCACGCGGCTGAAGAAGGTGTGGGGCATCGGCCACGCCATCCGCGCCACCGACGCCGGCATGGACCTGCTGCACCGCGTGTACGAGAAGAGCATCCACTGGATCTTCAGCGCGCGGCGCTGGCGGCTCTTCGTGCTGCCGGCGTACGGCCACGGCTTCGTCGAGGGCGTGCGCGACAAGGCCAGCCGCCGGCGCTGGCGCAGTGCCACCATCACCCCGCGCGGCATCGTGATGGCCGGCGGCGTGGCGAGCTTCGTCGTCGCCATCGGCCTGGCGCCGCTGGTGGGCAGCGAGTTCGTGCCCGAGACCGACCAAGGCTTCACCCAGCTGGCGCTGCGCATGCCGGTGGGTTCGAGCCTGGAACGCACCGACGCCAAGGTGCGCCAGGTGGAAGAGATCGTCACGGCGATGCCCGAGGTGGAGAACCTCTCCACCTGGGTGGGCGGGCCGGGGCAACGCAACCAGGCGTGGCTGAACATCGCGCTCAAGCCCAAGAAGGAGCGCAAGCGGTCGCAGAAGGAGGTGGAGGCGGCCATCCGCGAGGCCATCGCCAAGGTGCCCGGCACGGACGCCAGCGTCGGCTTCAACCGGCCGATCTACGTGGCCATCCTGGGCAACGACCCCGAAGGCCTGGCGCGCGTGGCCGACGAGTTCGCGGCCAAGGTGCGGCAGATCCCGGGCACGGTGGACGTGGAGTCGTCGGTGAAGCCCGGCCTGCCGGCCTACGCGGTGAAGCTCAAGCCCGGCGCGGTGCGCGAACTGGGCCTGACCGCGCCACAGCTGGCCGCCAGCCTGCGCGCCTACGTCAACGGCGAGACGGCGACGTGGTGGACCACGCCCGACGGCGACCAGGTCGACGTGGTGCTGCGCCTCAACGAAAGCCAGCGCGAGCGCCTGGAACAGCTGCGCGCGCTGCCCGTGGCCTTCGCCAAGGACGGCACGCCGATCAGCCTGGACAGCGTGGCGACGATCGACACGGTGTTCAACCCCGAGATCATCCGACGCCAGAACCTGCAGCGGCGCGAGGCCGTGTTCGCCGGCGTGCAGGGCCGCAGCCCCGGCGACGTGGGCAACGACGTGCAGAAGCTCATCAAGGAGACCAACCTGCCGCCGGGCTTCAGCTTCGACGTGGGCGGCCAGATGCAGCAGCAGGCCGAGGCCTTCAACGGCCTGCTGGCGGCGATGGCGCTGGCGGTGATCTTCATCTACATCGTCCTGGCCAGCCAGTTCGGCAGCTTCATCCAGCCCATCGCCATCATGGCCAGCCTGCCGCTGGCGCTGATCGGCGTGATGCTGGCGCTGCTGCTGTGGCGTTCGACGCTCAACGTGTTCTCGATGATCGGCCTGGTGATGCTGATGGGCCTGGTGACCAAGAACGCCATCCTGCTGGTGGACTTCGCCAACCATGCACGCAAGGCCGGCGCCACGGTGGCCGACGCGCTGCTGCAGGCGGGCCTGATCCGCATGCGGCCGATCATCATGACGACCGCGGCGATGATCTTCGGCATGCTGCCGATGGCCATCGCGCTCAACGAAGGCGGCGAGATCCAGGCGCCGATGGGCCGCGCCATCATCGGCGGCGTCATCACCTCGACCATCCTGACGCTGGTGGTGGTGCCGGTGCTGTACAGCTACCTGGCGCGCGACAAGAAGGCCAAGAAGCCGGCGGCGCAGCCGGTGCTGGCGGGCAGCGCGGCAGGGCCGCTGCCGGCGCCGGCTGACCGCGACTAGGCGCCGGCGCCAGGCGGCGGCGCCGCGGACGGACCGGAGGACACGGCGACGGGGCCCTGCTTCAGCGCCGTGACCTCGATCTCGATGCGCATGCGCGGATCCATCAGGCTCGCCGAGATCATCGTCGCCGCCGGCCGGACGTCGGCGAACCAGCGCCGCAGCACCGGCCAGCAGGCGGGGAACTCGTCGGGGTCAGGCAGGATGTAGGTCACGCGGACCACGTCGGCCATGCCCGCGCCGGCTTGCGCCAGCGCCGACGCGATGTTCTGCAGACACTGCTCGGCTTGCGCCACCACGCCGTCGGCCAATGTCATGGTGGCGTAGTCGAAGCCGGTGGTGCCGGAGACGAACACCCAGTCGCCCTGCACGACGGCGCGCGAATAGCCGATCTCGGCCTCGAAGGTGGAGCCGGAACTGACGAGCCTGCGCGTCATGGCTGCGCTCCTGGGGCAGACGTTGATCGCAGCGCGCGCACGAGCGCATCACGGCGCGGCGCACCGCTCTGCCGCACATCGCTGCTCGGCCCTTCCCCCACGCGGGACGACGACACGCTCACGCCTCCGGCCGGTGGCAGACCGCCTCGATGTTGTGACCATCAGGGCCGATGACGAATGCGCCGTAGTCGTTCGGGTGGTATTGCGCGCGGATCCCTGGCGCGCCGTTGTCTCGACCACCGGCGGCCAGCGCGGCCTCGTGAAAGCGCCGCACCTGTTCACGCGTCTCGGCCGCGAAGGCCACGTGGATCGGCCCGGGGCTCGTGCCCATCGCGCCGAACCAGAGGTTGCCCTCGCCCTTGCGACCGATCATCGCCCAGCCGTCGCCTTCCGCGGTGATCGTGATGCCCAAGGGCGCGAGTGACTGGGTAAAGAACGCCTTCGCGGCAGCGAAGTCCGAGACGTTGAAGCCGACGTGATCGAAGACCATGGAGCACCTCTTCCTGCAGCATCGCGCGGCGAGCGTACCAAAGCCCTTGCGCTGGCGACCGCGGCCAGGGGATGGCAAGGCGTGCCCATGCAGGCCACGCGCGGCGAGGCCGCTACGGCGTCACCAGCAGCAAGGTCTCGCCCGTGGCCACCAAGGTCTCGTCGAAGCCACCGGCATCGGCCCGGGGCGCGAGCGCGAACACCTCACACGTCGTGAACACCTGCTGCTTGCCGGCCTTGAGAACACGGGCACGCGCGACGAACCGCTCACCGACCGCGGGGCGCAGGCAATTGACGTCGTAGTGCGACGCCAGCACCCGCCCCACCAGCGTCGCCGCTGCGAACCCGCAAGCGGTGTCGACCAACGCGCCCAACACGCCTGCGTGCAGGAAGCCGGCGTACTGCCCGACCTCCGGGCGCCAGGGCATCTCGATGCTCACCCGCCCAGGTTCTGCTGTCGTCACCTCGATGCCACACCAGCGGTTGAAGGCGGCCGTGTCGTTGACGGCACGCAAGCGGGTGAGGAGTTGGTCGTCTGCCTGGTCCATGAGCCGCGCCTTCGGTTCGGGAAGGGTGATGCGCAGGACGTTAGCGGCGGCGGTGAGACGTGGCTGTCAGGTCAGGGACAGCGCTGCACGTGGCGCAGGTCCAGGCCCGGGGAGGGGAGGGCGGCGTATCAGCGGAACGGATGGCAGCTCAGCGTACTGGTGTTGCGCTTCGATGCTGAGTCGGCCCCGACGCCTAACGTTCGAGGTGAGGCGGGACCGACGGTATTGCGCTTGGCCCGCGAGGCGCATCATGTACCAAGGCGCGTCGCGGGCCAAGTGCAATGCCGTTGGGCCTCGCCTCGACCGAGGGGTTAGGCGTCACTGCAGAGCTGGAGCCTGGCCTGCGATGTAGTACTTTGTCCAGCGCTTGATGCCTCGCGTCTCGACCTTGCCCTGCTCAACTAGCTGTGAAGCTTCAATAGGTTGTATCCGGTGTTCATCCGGATTGGGTTTGAGAGACTGGAAGTCGCCAAACACCCAATCCTCAAGGAAGCCAACCGGATGAACAGCCACAAGCATGCCCGATT